>Ga0265314_10001107_pt1 | contig 31120 bp, 26 predicted proteins | sample 4126metaG_FD_203106 | JGI IMG/M metagenome (GOLD analysis project Ga0265314, IMG submission 203106) | Rhizosphere microbial communities from Carex aquatilis grown in University of Washington, Seatle, WA, United States - 4-1-26 metaG | ecosystem: Host-associated > Plants > Roots > Rhizosphere >... | reverse complement strand
GAGCGCCGGCCAGCTCGCCCAGCGTCTAGTCCGCAGCCCAAGCTCGCCAACGCAGCCCTACCGACAAAGCCGACCGTGAAATGACAAGAGCTGGTGCCATAGCATCCGGGTTCCTCTTCGCCTTAATCCTGACACTCTTTGCAGCCGAGGTACGCGCCCAGGAGGGCGGTGTTCAGGCGGGATACGTGGGGCTACCGGCCAGAGCCAGCCCAGCAGGGGATGGCGGGCTCGTCGTGGGAGAGGGCAGCCGACTCCATGCGGGTGTCGGCGCCGAGATGGGATACGACAGCAACGTCTTCTACCAGCCAAATGGCGCCCTATCCTCCCCGATACTGCGGGTTCTCCCTTTTCTGGACCTCACGAACCAGCAAGCCCCCCAGAACGCGCAGCCGCTCGCAGTGGGTGTAGTCTACGACCTTCAAGCGAGCCTCCTCTACCGCCACCTGTTCTCGGATGACGCGAGAATTGACGCGTCAAGCATTCGCGACACCTTTTCACCCTCCGCCAGCGGACTCCTCGACTTCAGCTCGAACCAGCGACTCGGACTCACGATATCTGATAACTTCAACCGTAGTGAGGAGGCTCCCTATACCCCAGGGAGAGCTGAGATAATCCGCAATTCCAACTTGGCAGCAGCTCAAGCCCACTGGTCCCCAGGGGGCGGCCGCATTCAGGGGTCACTCCGCTACAGCAACGAGGTCGATATCTACGAGGGGGACTATCGCCTCGATCGAAACATCGACAACGAGGTCATGCTCGACCTCAGCTGGCGGTGGTTCCCGAAGACCGCGCTCTACGTCAATGTCACGCAGGGGTTCATACGCTACCTTGATGACTCACAGAGCAACCGCGATTCCAATCCTCTGCGGGCCAAGGCTGGCATCCGCGGGCTCGTAACCGAAAAGCTGTCTGCCGGCTTGTCGGCTGGATATGCCGCCGGCTTTTATCGCGACGGAACCAATCCGCAGGGCTTCGGAACCCTCTCCGTGAGCGCCGAGACCATCTGGCGCCCCACCTTCCTCACGGCCGTTTCGCTTGCTTACCGGCACGACTTTCAGAATTCGATCATTAGTCACTACTATAACGTTGACTCGGTGCATCTCGCCGTGCGCCACGCCGTCGAGAACCGGGTGATCGTGTCGGCCTTCGGCCACTACGAAAATCGTAGGTACGACTCCCCGGCTCGCCTCGATCCGAACATGCCCCTCGCCAACACCGGACCGACTCGAACCGACAACGTGACGGGCGCTGGGCTGGCAGCCGACTACTACTTGAGATACTGGGCCTATGCCGGAATCGGCTACAATCTGGTGACGAGCTCCAGCAACGCTGCCTTCGTCGACACCACCTCAGGGCAAACCGTCTCCGCGGACTTCGTCAAGCAACAGGTCTTCGCCCGGGTCGGGCTCACCTACTAGATGGCGTACCTATCTCGGGACGCTCTCAACCTCTCGGTCGTCGCGGCGGTCATGACGGCCAGCACGGCAGGATTCTTTGCCTCGACCGTGTCATGTGCCAGAACCCGACCTCGAGCCGAGACCATGGTGGTGGGGCCCCGAAACCCGAACCTCGCAGGGCGGCTCGACGTGGAGGATCTGCTTGAGATCCGGGTCTATGGCGAGCCAGAGCTGAGCGGAAACTACCGGGTCGGAACTGGCGGAACTATCGACTTCCCCCTTGCTGGAAGCGTGGTCGCCGAGGGATTGACCATCGCTCAGTTCCAGGCAGAGCTGGTGAAGAGGCTCGGCGGCGCCTACCTCAAGGATCCCCAGATCACCATCATGTACAAGGAGCGAAACAACGCCAAGGTCTCCGTGCTCGGGCAGGTTCAAAAGCCCGGCCCCGTGCCATACTTCGCCAACATGACCATCGTCGACGCGATCGCCGCGGCAGGTGGTTTCACCGGCATCGCCGCCAAGAACTCGGTCACCTTGCGCCGCGAAGCCAACGGCCACGTCGAGCTGAAGACCTACCCCGTCGCCGACATCAGCGAGGGTCGATCGACCAACGTCTCCCTCTTCCCTGGTGATGTCGTCGTCGTGGACGAGCGGCTCTTCTGAGTCGCCGCGACCGGGCCATCGCGGGGAAGCGCGAAGCGCAGGCCACCATCCGGTCCGATCCAGCTCGCGACGTGGCTCTGCTCACCGCGCGAGGACCTGGCTTCTGGTCGGCTCGAGGGGTCTAGCCGTCCTCGGCATCTTTGCCGCTCCCCTGGCTGTGGGGGCCGCCCATCGTCCCTCGATCTCGATCTTTGCATCGATGATGGGTCTCTCCTTGCTTCTGGGGCTCATCGCCGAGGGCCCGCACGGACTCCCCAGGCCTACAGTTCTGGCGGCGCCGCTCGTCTTCCTCGCACTTCCCCTGCTCCAGCTCATCCCCTTACCGGTCGGCCTATTCTCCTTGGCGAACCCTGGCGGCTTTAGGCTTCTGGAGGACGTCGGCGCCACCCGGGCGTTCATGCGCTGGTCGCTCGACTGGCCGGCCACCACGGTCGAGGCGCTGAAGGCGGCGGCCTGCCTGAGCGTCTTCATCGTGTCGAGCCGAACCGCCGGCAGTTCCTCGAGGCGCGCCTCCGGCCTCCTGGTGAAAGCCGTTGCTTGTGCCGGGATCGCATCCCTCCTGGTGGGCCTCGGTCACCGCATCTTCGGCGTGGCGCTGGTCTATGGACACTTCGGAGAGGCACGCCCTCTCCTGAACGGACCCTTCGTCAATCCCAACCACAACGCGGAATTCCTGGAGCTCGGCGCCTTCGCATCGCTGTCGCTGGCGCTCGGCGAGACAAGCCAGCACCGACGTCTCTCGTGGAGCGCAGCCGCCATCTGCTGCGGCGCCGGTGCCATCGCCACGATTTCGCGGGGCTCGCTGCTGGCGCTCACGGCCGGCTCCATCGTATTCGCGACGATGGCCCGCCTCAGCCGGTCGCCCGCCGAGCCGCTGGGGCCGCCGGGCGGAGCCGGATCAGGGCCGCGGAGACTGCCCTCCCGCTCCCCGCTCCCGTGGGTTCTTGGCGGCGCCCTCGCGCTCTTGGCCCTGGCCTTGGCCTTCGGCGCCACCGCGGTCGTCGGCCGCTTTAGAAAGGATAGCCCCTTCGCCGACGGCCGCTTCGGGTTGTGGCGGGATGCCCTTCGCGTCCTCGCCGTGCATCCTCTCGGAATCGGTGGGGGTGCCTTCGACCGCGTTTACCCGGTGTATCGCACGCTCAGGACATTGCAGCCGGTGCGGTTCACCCACGCGGAGAACCAGCCGCTTCAGTTCCTGATCGAGTACGGGTGGCCTGGTTCAATCCTCGCGGCACTCGGCATCGCCGCGATGCTCATCTCCCTTCGTTCGAGCGCCGGCACCCGCGCCCGGCCCAGACCAATCTCGTCGCTGGCTCTCGCGGCCGGACTGATGGCGGTGGTGGTCCACAACTTCGTCGACTTCGGAATGGAACTCTTGGGGGTCGCCCTTCCCTGGTACGCGCTGCTCGGAACCCTGGTTGGACGCGAGCGTCGCAGTGGCTCAGCTTCAGCTCCGCGTGGCTCGGCTGCTCTGCGGACTTCGGCCCCTCCACGGACTTCGGCCGCCTCGCGGGCCTTTCCGCTCGGCGTAGGCGGGCTCGCGGTGCTGACCACACTGCTCCTTGTGCCGAGCATGTACGCACCGCATTTCAGGGATTTTGACGCGCTGATTCGCCGGGCCTCAACCCCTGACGAGCGTCGTCAGCTAGCAGTCCAAGCCCAAGGTCCCCACCCGACCGACTATTTCTATCCGCTGGTCGAAGCCACCAGCAAGGGATCATTTCGGGGCCGAGATGAATGGCAGGAGCACCTGCGACTCCTGAACCATGCGCTTCGCCTGTGCGGTGAATGCGCCGACGTGCACCTCGAAGTGGCCCGAACCCTGTGGAGCCTCGCCCGCCGAAAACAGGCCGTGGTTGAATACCAGGCGGCCATTAGGATACAACCGTACCTGCTGTCAACCGTGACCGAGGAGATCTGGCGGATTGGCCGTGACCCCATCGATCTGATCGGGCTGGCTGGAGGCCACTCGGAGCGAACCGTCCTGATCTGCGCCTACCTGCTCGACATTGGCGTGCCGGCCGCGGCCCTCACGGTCCTCGACGGGGCCGAGCCTGGTGCCGTGTCGGAGGGCGACGACGCTGTGTTACGTGGGCGAGCTGCGCTGCGACAGGGCAAGCCCGGTGAAGGGGAGACCTGGCTCCTCAGAGCCAGATCATTGCTACCGACCGAGCCGGGTATCGCCCTCTACCTGGCCCAGGCTCTCGAATCGAACGGGAAGGTCGATGACGCCCTCCGAACGCTGGAAGACTCCGTCGCGCGATTTCCAGGTGACTACGAGTCGGCCCGGGCCAGACTCGAGATCTTGACCCGCCACCACCGATGGTCCGTGATCGAAGATGCAATCGATGTATTCAAGGAGGCCCTGCAAAAGGCCCAGCTGCCGACCACCGATGCCCATCTCGCGGCGGCCCGAATCTACGTGGAGCAAGGTCGCGTGACGGATTCTCTGAGGGAGTATCAGCTGGCGTCCGTGCAGCGTCCCGAGGACGTTGCGCTGCTGATCGAGTACGCGCGGACCGCCGATCGGGCGGGACGAACCACGACCGCGACCCAGTTGCTGGGGGAGGCCTCCACGCTCAGTCCCGGCAACCCGCACGCCCGGCTCCTGTTGCAGCAGATCGCCGATCGGAGGCGGGAGACGGTGCGCAATGCCTCTTACTACAATCAAGCCGGGGGACCGAACTGAGATGGCGACAATCAACCACGCTCTGCCTGGACGCTCCTTTGCCCACCACACTCAAGCCGCTAGCCGGCGTCTGAGCTCGAAGCTCCAGGCGCGGCAAAACACCCTCCGCGCAATATGGTTCGGCCTCCTCATCGCCTCCATCTGCCTCGAAGGTCTCGGGCGCCGCTATCTGCACGTCGTGCCTCCGGCGGTCTTCTACTTCACGAAAGACGTCGTCCTGCTCTTCGGGTTGGTGGCATTTTCGATTCATCCGGAGATCAAGAGCATCGCCAGGAAGCTCTACGGAATCGCGCTCTTCCCCCTCGGTATCGGGATCGTCTGGACGGTGCTGGAGTGCTTCAATCCACAGCAGGGTTCCATCCTTTTGGCCGTCGTAGGGCTCAGGGCCTACTGGCTCTGGTGGTCTGCCCCCCTTGTGATCTCGAACGTTCTCCAGGTCAACGAAGTTCGTCGAGCCGCGGTCTATATCCTGGCCTTCACCGCCGCCACGGTTTGTGGCGTCGCAGTCATCCAGTTCGGCTCGCCCCCCGAGGCAGAGGTCAACAACTACTCCATCACGGTGGAGGGCGACGTGGTTCAGGCGGTCGGAATCGAAGGGACTGGACGCGCTCGCGTCGCGTCGACGTTCAGCTTCATCTCGGGCTTCGCCGACTTCACGATCATCATGCCGGCGTTGCTGATGACCATTGGGCTCGGAGAGTCAAACAAGAAGGTTCGCTTCGTGGCGCTCGGGGCGACAACCTTGACCGCCGCCGTCCTCCCGATGTCCGGCTCGAGGGCGCCGGTGTTCATCGGGGCATGCCTGGTCATCATCATCGCCTGGAGGGCGGGCTTCCTGTTCACCAAGGCGGGTCGCCGGCTGATCATTGGCGGTCTGGTACTCGTCGCCACGACGCTCACCGCCTTTCCGGAGGCGATGGAGGGCGTCATAAACCGGCTCGAGAGCGGGGACTCCCAGTCGCGGTTCGACGAGACGTGGAACATCCTGCCTCCCGTCGCGCTACAGAGCTACACTTATCCATGGATGGGAATCGGTACCGGTATGCAGCAGAATGTTCGCGCGCAGCTCGGCATTTCCTCCTACCAGTACAATGCGGAAGGCGAGTCGGGGAAGCAGCTCATCGAGCTGGGGATACCCGGGTACATGCTCTACTGGTTCGCGCGCCTTGGAATCTGCGTGGCCCTGATCAAGGCATCGCGGATCCTGAGAAGAGACGGGCGCGGCGCGGTGGCCGGTGCCGCCATGGGCATCTCGGCTCTCACGTTTTTCGGGAACCTGACCTTCGATCACATTTGGCAGGCCCTGTTCTTCGTCGCGGTCGGATACATCCTGCTCGAGACCAACGCGGCCTATCGCTCGCTGATGTCGAGGGCACGCCCGGAGCCAGTGCAGAGGTTTGCGAGACGCGTGGCCGAGGCCGAGCAGCATCCAGGCGCTCCCTCTGGGTAGTGCAACAAGTCTAGTCGTTCGCGAGACGCCGAAGATGGCCGAGCAAGTTCTCGGCCATCGCCTCGATGGTGAACGCCGAGCGAACTCGCTCGGCCGCGCGCGCGCCGATCTGGTGCCTGCGCTCCGGATCACCTCCCAGTGAGATGATGGCCTCTGCCAGCGCCGCGGGATCACCACCAGGGACGAGTAACCCCATCTCTTCCGACTCGATGATCTCACTCGGGCCACCACCCTTGGTCGCGATCACCGCCCGACCGAGGCCCATGGCCTCGAGGACGACCAGACCCAGCGGCTCCTCGACCCGGGTCGTGTGACAGACGATGTCGCAAGCCGCCATGAGCCTGGCGACGTCGGTTCGGAAGCCGGTAAACACGATCCTGTCGCCGATCCCCAGCTGCCTGGCCGCCTCCCTCAGCCCATCCGCGAACTCCGGCTCGAGCCCGAACACCGACCCCCCGACCACCGCGAAGCGAGCCTCCGGGCATTGCCGAGCGACGCGAGCAGCAGCCTCCACGAACACGTCCTGACCCTTCCACCGTTGTAGCCGTCCAAAGACGCCCACCAGAAGATCGCCAGGTCCTGCCCCGAGCTCGGCTCGCGCCGCAGGCAGGTCAGCCTCGGGCACCGCAGTCAGAGGCGTACCGCCGTAGAGCAGTCGGGTGTCCACTAAGGGACGCAAACGCTGCAGAGTCCTCTGGGAGGCCTTCGATACAGCCAGCATGAGATCGCATGGTCCACGGATCGCCAGCACGTCGCGTGGATCATTTGCGCCAAGCGGGACCGCGTGAATCATGTGGACCATGAACACGGACTTCGACCCGCTGATGCGAGCGGTCCAACCACCAAATATCTGCGGGTGTGCGCCGTTGCCGATCACCACCCGCACACCGTACGAACGCACCAGCCTCCGCAGAGCCAGCACGCACGAAACCAGCCGGAATGGGTTCCTGAGGCGCGCCGGGGAAAGCTCGACGACCACGGCTCCGGCGGCGCGCAAGCGAGACGGCAGATCTCCCCCCCCGAACCCCAAGGTGGCCACGAGGCTTCGCCGACGCAGCTCCGCGTTGCAAGCAAACAGATTCAGGAGCGCAACTTCGGCCCCACCGACCTCGGTCGTCGACTGGACGAACAAGAAATCGCGCGCTGGCGAAACCCTCGGCTTGGTCACGTCGAGGGTAAGGTAGCCCCCCTGTGTCGCCATGACAAGGACCGAGAGGCCCGCCCCGACCGCGTCGGTTGACCGGACCCGCGGTGGTCTCGCAGGCCTCCCGCCACCGAGAGTGGCCCCAACAGCGCGACATCTGCTACGGTCCTGTGACCATGCGAGTCACTTCTTCCCACGTCACCGATGGCCTCCTGATCCTGTGGATCCTTGTTGGTGGAATCTTCTTCTATTGGCAATTCTGGGAGAGCGCCCTCATCCTGGCCGGGAAGATTGCCCATTGAGGCGGCGTCGCAATGACTACGCGCGCAGACCACTCACCAGCGCACTTTGGGCGTCGAGCCAGGTCCACCTCTCCGCGCGGGCACGGGCTGCCCGACCGACCGTCGCAACGTGACCGCGATTAGCAGCCGCTTCTCGCAGTCGCTGGACGATGGCGTCGATGCTACGCGGAGGGATCAGCCAGCCATCCACGCCGTCCGTGATGCACTCAGGGCCGCCCCCGCACGGGGTGGTCACCACGGGGAGCCCGCAGCACATGGCCTCCTGCATCACCAGCCCGAAGCCGTCTCCAAGCGTGGGAAACAGGAGCAAGTCGGCCCTGGAATAATGTGCCTGGAGCTCGCTCTTCGGCACGTGTGGCCAGTGCTTGAAGGTTCCTGCGTATCGGTCGACAAATGACTTGGAAAGACGCAGGGGGCCCACGAGATGGAGCTCGGCATCCCGGAGCCCGGCTCTTCGCCAGGCCTCGAGAAGATACGGTGTCCCCTTGCGCAGATCGTGCGTACCAACCGATAGGACCGTGAATCGAGAATCGGGTTGGCCGGGCCGACGCGTGAACGCGTCGACCGGGAAGCCATAAGGGATCGTCACGATGTCTTTTTCGGGGCCGAACCGCTCGAGAGAGCTCTTCGTGAAGGCCGACGCAACGGAGACCTTGGTCGCGAGCTCGAGCTCGCAGTCCTTCCGATGCCGCTTCCATTCGGGTTCGCGGTAGAGCGGACCTTCCAGAGCACCCGGCCAGCGCCTGGCTTCCTCCCGATAGAGCTCCTCGATGGTCGCATAGTGTGGCAAGGGGAGGTCCCAGATCCGTCCGAGCCCGAGCCGCCGAGCTCGGCTAAAGGTACGTAAGGCCGCATCCTCGTAGGCATAAACATCGGTGGTTCCCACTGGCCAGGGAATCATCGCGACCGCCGCATCATGTCCCGAGAAGATGGCGTCATAAGACCTGATGCGTTGCCCGGTCCGCTCGAGGAACCAGCCACAACCGCGCGACACCAGCTCGACGAACGGCAGGGACAACAAACGCTCCTGGTCAAGACCGGTCAGGATGCGGTTGTTCAGGACTGGACGAAAGGCCGCCAGTCTCGTCGCCACCCGCCCGTTCCAGCTGTCAGCGCTGCACGCCATGCCGGTCGCAAATCCGGCGAGCATTCCCGCGCTATCCAGCGCAGAAGCGAATCCGGCGGCCACCGCCGCTGCGTGCGGGTGGCTCAGCAGCACCGATGTCATGGCCTGCCCGGTGCGGTCGATGGGGTCTCCGGCGCCCAGGAGATCACCGATCCCCGGGCACAGGGACAGGACCAGCACCGAAAATCGGACATTGTCGCGAACCTGTCTACCATATACTGGTGTCCGGCCCTGAATCCATGGACCCGTTCTCCGCGATGATCTTGCCCGAGAAGGGGCGGGATTCTTGACCCTGTGGCTCAAGAGTCGCGAGATCCTCGTGGTGTCTCGACGCGGAATTCGAGACGTCGTGGTTGCCTTGATTCCCCAGGGCGTCCGGGTCCTGGCTGGCCTCGTGACCTATGTGTCCCTGGCTCGTGGTCTTGGCCCCTCCGGACTCGGTCAATACGCCCTCTGCTTGAGCGTCGCCGAGGTGACGGGACAGCTCTCCGAGCTGGGCCTGGGCCAGACCGGGACCCGCTATGCGGCTCGTGCCCACGCCCTCGGAGACAGGGCGGGGCAGATGGCGGTCCTGCGCTGGGCCTTTCGAATGCGGATGGCGGTCGTCGTCCTCGTCAGCTTCGGCGTCTTCCTGGTCGTGCCGGAGCTGACTCGCCACCTGTGGCACGACGAACATCTGACGCCACTGGTCCGAACGGCCCTGCCGATGGCCACCTTTCTTGCGCTTGCATCCGTTCCGATCACGTTCTTTCTGTCCGAGAAGCGCTTCGGCCAGAATGCCATCGTCCAGGTCGGTCAGGCGCTGTTCGGTTTGCTCGCGGTGGGCCTGCTGGCCCTGTTCGGGGCTTGGTCGGTCCGGGCGGCGTTGCTGGTTGCGGTCCTGTCGACCGCCGCCGGTGCCTTTCAATTTCTCTCTCGAATCCCGAGAGAGGCCTGGTGGCCACCCCGGTCGGTCGGACAAAGCGGACCGGGTTCGTTTTGGCGGAATCCCGTGACGAAAGGGATCCCGAGCGCTGTGAGGGGCCACGACCTCGACCAAGAGAAACCCGCGGAATTCGCCCTGTTCCTGTTCCTGGCCAGCCTGATCTGGATGGTGACCGGGAAGCTCGATATCTGGCTGATCGGACACTATCTCGACGTGACCCAGGTGGGCGTCTATGCGGCCGCCGGACGCCTCTCCCTCCCCATCGGGATCCTGCTCACCGCATTCAATACGGTCCTGTCTCCCCGGGCGGCGTCGGCCACCACGCTTGCCGAGACCCGGGCCCTTGCTCGCAGAACCTTCAAGGCGAGCCTCCTCATGGCTGCCCTGGGAAGCCTCTATTCCTTCCTGGGCCCCGTCGTCATTCCTGTCGTCTTTGGGCTCGCCTATCGCTCCAGCGTTCATATCGCCCAGCTACTGTGCCTCGCCTATTCGCTGAGCTTGATCTACCAGCCGATCGCACAGATCGGGTACAATCTTGGCCTGGTCCGCGTTTACTGGATCAGCAACGTCGTTCAGTTGGTCACGACGGCTTTGACCTTGCTGATCCTTCTGCCGCGGGTCGGCGTGCTGGCAGGTGCCATCGCCTGTTTGGCGAGCACCGTCCTCGGCGGCTCTCTGATTGGCTATCTGACCTGGATCCGACTGAGGGCGAGCTCACCCGAGCCGAACGTCTCCAAGTCCTGATGGGCCAGTCAGCTTCCGTCCAGCAAGCAGTCCACGATCCGCGACCAGCTGAGATACTCGAGAAACAAGCGCCGGGCGCCCTCCCCGACGCTCGTCATTCGGGCACGGTCGCGGAGCAGGGCGAGGGCCGCCGTCGCGAAGGCCGGACCGCTCAGCTCGCTAGCGATCACCATGTTGTCGCCGGAGAAGAGCGACGCATCGGTCTCTATTCCCCGTACCGCGACCACCGGTAGTCCGGAACCGAGCGCCACCGGCAGGGTACCGCTTCGCGTGTTGGCTCCGGTGTTCATCGGGAAAAGGTACACATCCAGGGCCGCGACCTCTCGGGCAATCTCCGGGAGGGACAGCTTCCCGGTGATCCTGATCTTGGGGGCCGCGGGGTGTCTCCGGGCAGCGTCCTCGATGCTCCTGACCCGGATCGCTTCGGCGGGACCGAGATCCCCAATCAGAACCAGCTCGGCCTCCGGGAATTCTCGGACAATTGTGGTGAATGCGTCGAGCACAACGTCGAATCTCTTGCCGACCGCGGCGGTGGAGAAGACGCCCAGCCGTGGCGCTTCCGAGTCTCCCTTGCTGAAGAGTCCTGCGCCCTGCGTCGGTATCGCATTCGCTCCAACCCGAAGAACCTCGGGCGCAGGCAGCCCCAGGAGCCGACAGGCAGGTTCGATGTAACGGGCTCGCGACTCCGTGGTCACGAAGACCCGATGACACGACTTGAGAACCGCGGCGAATTGGACCCTCTGGAGCAGGGTGGCAAGAAGAAGGTCTGGCCGGGCGATCCAGGGAACGAAGAGCTCGTGCGCGATCAAAGTCACCCGCACGCCGGCGGTCCGAGCCAGGGCCGTGAGCCAAAGCTGGGCGAGGCTACCAAATCGCCAAGAATTCCAGATCTGCGAGGTGTACTGGAAAATCACGTCGGTCGGTCTCCACTCCGCCACCGCCCGTCTGACACCTTCGGCGATCGTCAGGGAAACCGAACCTTCGGCCCCGTGGATCTCGAGTTCTGGCGTCTCAGGGTTTGGCCCGGCGGGCTGCCGCGTGAAGACCGCGACATCCTGGCCACGTCTGATCAGTTCCTGGCCGAGCCGAGCAGAGTGATCGCCGATTCCGCAGATCCGGGGATGGAAGTTGGGAGAAATTATCGCGAAGCGCCGTTTGGAAGCCATCCCGGTCCCGGATGTTATAGCATCGGTGATGTGGGCTTGACTCAGGAAGGCCAGCTCCGGAATGTCGAGACGGTGGATCAGCAGTCGCTCTCACGCTCCCCGATCAGCGTTGTCGTCACCAACTACAATACCGCCGATCACACCATCAGATGTGTGGAGGGCGTGGGTCGATTCAAGGGCGACCGGCGAATCGAAATGGTGGTCGTCGACGACGCCTCGAGCGAGCCGATCCAGGATCGACTTCCTCCCTGGGTAACCCTGGTTTCCAATCCCACCAACCATGGGTACGTGCGCAGCGTGAACATCGGCGTGCGGCGGACCAGCGGGGATGTGGTCCTTCTGCTCGACAGTGACGCGGCGCCGCTCTGCGATGTCTTCGCTCCGATTGCTGCGGCTTTTTCCGAGCGCCCCCGACTCGGAGCCCTCGGCTTCCATCTCGTCGATCGCGCAGGGAATCCCACGGGGGCCACCGCGACGGAGCCGACGGCGCTTGGTCTTGCGCTTGGGCAAACCCTCGAACAACAGCTGCAGCGGGTAGTTCCCCGGTACTTCGGGACGGCATTCACCATTCACTCGTGTGCGGTGGCATTTCGGCGCTCGGCCTTCGACCGGCTCGGCGGATTCGACGAGGAGTTTGATTTCCTGGATGCGGACACGGACTTTTCCATGCGACTTCGCCGTGCTGGCTGGGAGCTCGACGTCGACCACCGAATCCAGATCTTGCACGAGGGAGGTGGAAGTCCCCAGTCCACCTCCCGGAGGGTCGTGCGGTTCCATGCGAACCGCTGGCGTCTGCTGATGAAGCATGGCCTCCTCGATCACCCGAGGGCCCTCAAGATTGCCCTCGGGACCCGCCACGCCGCCGAACTGTTGCTGCTCGGTGGACCAGCGCGGCTCGTGCTGAGGGATGCAGCCATTCGAGCCGACAAGATCAGGGGCCGCCGTCACCTGCTGGCAAAGGTCTGGCGCTCGTATCGAGACGCGAGGTAAGGTGCCCGGGTCGAATGGACGTCCCTTCCCCTCCCGCTCTGACTTCGGGCTCCGCCATGTTGTCCGGGGATCCCCGAGCGGGGCGAGTCTTCTGCCCGATCAGGGAGGGGGCCGAGGTTCGTGACTCGGGGTGGCGCGTAGTTTGGAGGATGTGGCATTCTGATGGCTAGAGGTCCAGGGGAACAGACCACCGGGTCACTCCGCGAAATTTACCGTCACATCGCCGGGCGAACACCACCCTGGACACCGCTCTATCTGCACCACCGTGCGCTGGAGGCGTACGTCGAGCGAACGAGCATTCGCGCGCTGTCGATTCTGGGCGGACCGGGCCTGCGAATCCTCGATGTCGGTTGCGGCGAGATGCCATATCGACGATTCCTCGACCAGGTCGATCGGGAAACGATCTACGAAGGTGCCGACATTCCGGGCGCGAGTCCCCGCGCCACCGTCATCGTCGATCCGCAGACCCAGTCGATCGCGGCCGCGCCGGGAACCTATGACCTGGTCATCTCGTTTCAGGTCCTCGAACACGTCTCCAATCCGCTCGCGCTTCTCACGGAGTGTCGGCGGGTGCTCCGTCCGGGAGGATTGCTCTTCATGACTTTGCCATTCATGTTCGAGTACCACGCAGTTCCCCGAGACTTCCGGCGCTGGACCCACGAAGGAATTGCTGAAGATTTGGTCAGCGCCGGCTATGTGGACATCGTTGTCGAACCTATCGAGTCCGACCTTCAGTCTTTGCTCGTGATAAACCAGGCTTACCTGGCTCGGCACCTGGGGCACGTCGCCACCAAGCCGCTCTTTCTCTTCCTCAACATGGCGGCCCTGATTGCTGACCGAATCAAGGCCGACCCCGGCTATCGGGCGGTTCCCCTGACCCTGGGAGTGATGGCCCGCAAGCCGAAAGATGGATGATCGTGCGTGTTCTCTACGTGAATCCGTTTTCCCAAGAGGTGAGCGGGCCAGACGAAAGTCTCCGGGTTCTCCTCGGACGACTGATTCCGCTCGGCGTGGAGGCGCATGTCGCGGTTCCAGCGCATGGACCTCAAATCGACCGCTACCGGGCCTTGGGCGCGGAGATCCACGTCCTGCCCTTGACTGTCTTGAGGCGAAGGGCCTCGATCGGGGAGCTTCTGCGATTGACGCGCTCTGTGACCGTGTCCACTCCCTCGATGATCCGCCTCTGCCGTGAAATCCAACCCGACATCGTCCACACCAATATGGAGGTCGCTGTCGACGGCCTGTTGGCCGCACGATGGCTTGCCATCCCACACGTTCTACACTATCGCGGCAATACGCTGGACGAGCCCCGGCTGGTCTTCGATCTGCTCGTTCGGCTCTGGACTGGTCTTTCCGGGCGCGTCTTTTGCATATCCGAGGCCACCGCAGCTCTTTTTCGGTCACGCGATCGCGGCGACAGAACCCAGGTCATCTACAACCCGGTCGAGCTGGCGGCTTTTCAGGGCGCCGAGAGGGAGCAGATCCTTCGATCAGAATGGGGGACCGGACCTCAGTCACTCCTGGTCGGGACGGTGGCCCGCCTGCACCCACGCAAGGATCTAGGCACCTTCATCCGAGCCGCGGCCTTGCTGAGCCGAGGGGATCGTACCCTCCGGTTCGTGATCATCGGGGCAGCAGCGGGAGAGGAGGAACGCGCCTATTCAGAACGGCTGCACGAACTGGCTGTGGAACTGGAGGTGGCCGAGAGGATACATTGGGCGGGGGCGCGTCGTGACATTCCACGCGTCATGAAGGCCCTCGACATCTTTGTTCTCTCCTCGCGCCACGAGGGATTCGGGCGGGTGGTAGCGGAGGCCATGGCTTCTGGATGCCCTGTGGTGGTCAGCGACGAGGGAGCCCTGCCCGAACTGGTCGAGGGCAACCGCTTCGGCGTCGAGGCTCGAGCAGGCGATCCGGCTAGCTTCGCTGTGCAGATCGAGGGGCTGATCGCCGACCCCTCGGCGAGGGCACACTTCGCGAGCGCCGGTCGCGCGCGGAGCCAAGCCTTCGATTCCTTCAAGGTCGCCGATGCCGTGCTGGCGACCTATCGGAACATGGTCGGGCCGAGGTAGACCTACCTCAAGTCGGCTTTCGCGGCACGCCAACCGAACCAGAACGGTTCCGACTACCAATCCACAATGCACCAATGGCGGCGACCGCAAGGGCAGCCCAGAACGCCATCAGCAGGTGGCCGCCGCGGACGATTCGGTGGGCGATGACGGGACCCCAGAAGTTCGGAACGTAGCGGTCCCAGACGAGCGCGACCAACTCGCGACCTTTAGGATCATTGCATGCAGGGGGGCCGGCCCGACGGACCCATCGGCCGACGTTCTGGATTCGCCGTCCGAGTTGGCCCTTCGCGAAGCCGTGGAAGAGCTCTTCCCCGCCGCCGTCGGCGTCCTGACAGGCAGCCTGCACGTACTCGAGATGGTGGGTAACCGTCACCGAGATGATCTGGATCGAGACGCTGACGGCTGCGACGACCACGAGGACCCGGCGCCACCGCCCCGCCGAGAGCCGTTGGATCCCCAGCGCCAGAGGCAGGGCATAGAGTGGCAGAAGGTGACACTGGTAACGGGTGCCCCACGCAACCCCGCCGCTGTACGAGTCGTGCCAGCAGGAGAAGAACAGATAGCAAGACACAACGGAGGCGGTCATGCCAGCCAGGTAAAAACGATCGCGGCGCCAGAGGGGACCGAGGCCCGGGAACGTCACCACGAGCAGCGGGGACAGGACGAGTAGCCCAATCCCAGGCCCGAGCAGCAGGGACACCAGAATCCCCGGCGACCGCCGATCGAACGAGATCTTCGAGATGTGGCCCAAGCGGTCGTAGCCGACGGTGAAGGGGCTCCCGAAGCGGGCGAAGTTGTACCAGAGCATCACCCCGATCGAGACGAAGACGACCAGCCCAGCGGTCCCGAGAATCCGAATTCGCGTCGCACGATCCTTCGACGCCGACCACATCAGCACCGGCACGATGATTAAAGAGAACACCGACACCGGCCGGATGAGGAGGCATCCCCCTGCGAAGGCCGCCGAAGTGATCACGTTCCGGGTGGTCGGTGCGGCGCGTAAGCGCAACGCGTAAAGCACCGACGAGATCAGGCAGAGGCCTACCAGCATCTCCTCCTGCGCCTGGCCGAGGTAGTGAAACATGATTGTCCCGAAGGCGACGGCAGAGGATCCCACCAGCGCCAACCTAGGCTCGAGGCCTTCGGCCTCGAGGACGCGACGCATGACTAGCCACACACCGACGCCGAGCAAGGGTAACAGTCCGAGCCCGATCGGGAACCAGCCGATCCGCTCCCGCCACCTCGGTGGGCTGATGTGCTCGAGAAGCACGCCGGCCGCGTCGAACGGGATGAAGACCAGGCTCTGACCGACCCCGTACGGAGCCGCCCAGCGCCCCGGGCCGGCGGGCAGCCATGCGATCGGCATGTCGCTGGGCGGGCTCGAGTCCAAGGTCACCTGCCCCGCGGACCAGATCCGGCGCGCGATCGCCTGCCGTATCCCGACATCCACTGTTTCGTTCCGCCCCGGGTTGGTGACGATGAGCGCCAGCCACACGCCCATGACCAACCACCGCTCCCGCGAGTTGCACGCCATGGCGGGAAGCCTAGTTAGGCTCGCCGGCACCCAGCGCCAGCGTCAGTAGGTGCGAATACCACTCGGTGAACGGGACGTCCTCTTCCGGATCGCCGCCGGACCGCCAAGGTCGCGGAAACAGGTCGGAGACTGGACGGTCGAGCCAGGCGGCTTTGGCCAGTGGCATAGGGGCCCCTTTTCTACATCGATAGGGCCTGGCCGTCGATGGAAACTCGGACTAGCGCTGGGCGGGCGCGCAACCGGCGCTCTTTGTCAATTGCCGAGGTCGGGAAGGGCCAGTCTAGCGAGGATCGGGTCGGCCTCTTCGGCAGGCAGGAACAGATAGTCACATTCCTCCGAGCGTTGTGGGGTCCAGAAGCCTGACGGAAACTCGCGCAACCTCGTTACACCCCTGATGTGAGATCGGGTTTTTGACAGATGGCAGACGACATAGCCATGCCGATCCAATAGCCGGATCAATTCTGCGTTGCGCCTGTCCATAAACTCTCGCCCGGCCTTCGGATCCGACAACAGGACCTCGCACAAAATCAGAGGTCGGTCGCGTTCCAACGTCTGAGTCATCCCTCGCAAGACGTCGAGTTCGGCGCCCTCCACGTCTATCTTGATGACTCTTGGAGGTTTCAACCCGAGGGAGGAGAACACCATATCGAACGGCGCCGTGATCACAGTGGTTGTCGTGTCACCTCGGTCGGGCCTTAGTTCCGCAATCATCGAAGCACTCTGGTCAGTGTATTCGGCCGGCCCTTGAAGAAGAAGCTTCGCAGCCCCTGTCTCGCCAGCGAGCGCCGCGGTGATAATCGTGGTGCGCGGAAATTTATTTTCTTCCACCAAGGCGCTCAGGTAAACGGCTGCACGCGGATTGGCTTCGAATCCAACGTAAGTGACACGGTCGGAGACCGAGCGTAGTTGCATTAGTGTCTGGCCCACGTTCGTCCCCACATCAACAAAAGTGAAGTCAGGGAAGGCCCCGACGAGTCTTTCCAGGAGCTTAGTTTTCCAGTTTTCGGTGTAGTCCTCGCCGAGAAGAATAATTCCCACCATCCCCTGGATGGGAACCCTCATCGTCTTGCCGTTCACCGGCAGGTCGGCGACCAGCAAGGTTCGCCGAAACAGCGGACGAAGGAACGGGCGGCTCAAACGCACACGGCGGTAAAGCCACACCTGCACCGTAGAAATCGAGGGAAACAAGAACCGTCTCCGACCGCAATCAGGGCGTCATCAGCCGGCGAGGCCCGTACATTGACGTAGATTCATTGAGTTTTTCTTGTCCAAACGTCGCCCGGCGGCTTACCCTTAGCTAGTATTGCGGAGTCCTGTGTTTGACCAGTCCTTATCAGTTTACTCCAAGGGAAGCATCAACAAGTTCTGTCCGTATGGATCCCACCGGAATAAACCCTCCCTCACTGCGCGCACCGCCTGCTCGACTTCGTGGGAGGCAACCGCAATGGCGTTTGCTCCGGAGTCGCTGAGTTCACTGCGGCGCCGATCGCAATAGGCTCTGTAGATCTCGTGGGACGCATGAGGTTTCCATCGGTCCCAAAGATTGAGAGCGAGCTGGATCATGGCGATCAGGGCATTCATAAACTGCATCCCGTCAGCATACGTCCGTTCAGGTGCTAGGTCCAGGACCCGACGCTACCGTCGCCCCGGCCTCCGTGCTCTGGACTCTCATCGCCGGGGGCATGGGAAGGCAAGGTGCTGGGGTGCCGCAATCGTTCACCCTCAGGTCTGTCTGGAAAAGGGAGCAGACCCGGCTGCGCGCCCGATGTACCAGGTGGTAACAAGCCACCGCTCGACGTCCCAGGTCGCCAGCCAGTTGTATGGGTGCCGCGGACTGGTTGGCGTAGGCCGGAACAAGAGCGCCGGAAGGAACCAGACGAACGGTGCTAGCGGGTTTCCCCAACCCCCAGCGGCGATCTCCTGTTCTTTCGAGAAGAGCAGACGGAGACCATTCGGCGTAAACCGCCAGTTGTCTCCTGGACTGCCGTGAATCGGGTTGAGAAGGCATGTGGTGTGAACCTGAAGCCCACCGGGCCTGATCACGCGGCGTGCCTCGGCGACACATCCGAAGGGATCGTCCACGTGTTCTAGGACCTGATCCGAGAGAACCAAGTCGAACGACTGATCATCGAAGGGGAGACTCTTCCAGTCCACGCTGGGAAACCGCGTCTCCACGATCTCCCAGCCACGCTCGGAAAAGGGCTTCACCAACTGACCGCCCCCGCTTACGCAAAGAACACGCCCGACGCTCGGCGTCTGCTTCGCAAGATCTGCCAGCACCGGCAAAAGTCGTCGGTACATCGTGTACCTCAGTAGGTCGGGGCCTTCGCTTGGAAAGCCGAGGGCTTTCCGCGTCGCAGACTTTAGCCCCATCGGCCCATGAATATGTCGCCCCATCACTGCACCGTCAAGCCGGGCCCGCGACTCCACGCCAGCAACGAGGGCACCCATCGAATCGAAGCAGTAACTGGACTGCGGTCGGGAGTTGGGACGATTTCCTGCCACAGAAATCCAATGGCTAGGCCCAAGCCGCGAGCCAGCGCAGTGCCCGGGGGATTCGCTCCCGACTGCGCACACAGATCTCGTCAAAAATCCGACAGGCCTCAGGGTGCTTGAGGGCAACGAAGTTGATGCCTTCATATCCGAGAAACAGATCGTCGAACTCGTCGGTGGTTGGGTGTAGCTCGATGCCATTCTTGATGGAGTAGTGCAATCGTCGGACTTGGTAGCCGTAACCCTCGAGACGCGTCGCAAGCGGCGCCACTGCGTAAGACTCGAACAAAATGGCCGGAGCGCGCTCGGCCGCCAGCAGTCGAGTTGCCCCACGAAACACGAGCTCCTCCGCCCCTTCCACGTCGATCTTAATGAAGTCGATTGGGCGGTCGAGGTCTCTCGCCAGATCATCGAGCCCGATAGTTTCGACCTCCAATTCCTCGGAGAGCTGATCCACGTCCTTGTTCATCACCAGCGACGACAGTCCGGAGTTGCTCGCAGCGCGAGAAACGTGGAGCATAGATCTGCCCGCGCGCTCGGCCACAGCCTCGGGCCGGACCACAATGTTGCGCATTCCGTTCAACTCCACGTTGCGGCGTAGGGTGGACGCAAGGTCGGGTACCGGTTCGAAGGCATGGACGCGACCGGAGGGACCCACCTGGCGCGAAGCCAAGAGCGCATAATATCCAGTGTTGGCCCCAACATCCACCACGGTCATACCCGGCATTAAGACGGCTTGAAGGAACCGGGTTCCCGAAATCTCGTACATACCAAAACTAAAGATGAATCCGTCTATAAAAGAGTAGCGCGGCACAACGGCCATGCGAAAACCCAAGGCCGGCAGCCCTACCTCTGAGGACCGGTCGAACCACGTCGGATCGAACCGGGTTCGAAAAGCTCGCTCGGCTCTGCGGGCGAGCGCCAGCGGAAGATTTTCCCAAAGCTGGGGCTTTCGACTTGGAAGGTTGATCCGCACGCGCTCTTTGATCGACATCCGTTCGACCTTCTATCCTCAGGGTCATCCGTCGACAAGGCCGATGTCGGTTCAAGGGTCGGTTCTTCGGCCGCCGCGGCTTGCGGTCGGGGACGTTCCGTTGAATGATTCGGCCGCCGCCGGGAACCAAAATGAACATTCTGGTCGTCAATGAAAGACTCCGACCGGTCGGAGGGACCGAGATCTACGTTCACAGGCAGGCACGCGCCCTGACCAACCTTGGTCACGAGGTGGTGGCTGTGTGTGCCGAGGACGACGAACCCGGGACCGATTCGCCGTTCGCCAGGCGCTATCCGATCCCGGCGCTCTTCTCGGCTGCCCTCAACACCTCATTCCTGCGGAACGCCTGGGCGGGCGCCCGGGCGTTGCAAGAGGTCCTCGAGCGGCACCGCCCGGACGCTTGCTTGCTCCACATCTTCGATGCGCCGATCGGCGTTCGCTTTCTTCAGCTCCGGGCGCCGACCCTCCGTTTCGTGCACACCCCCTGGACCTATTGCCCAGCCGGCACCCGGTGGCTCCGAAGGTCGAACCAGCAGTGCAGGGCCGTCCAGGGGTTCCGCTGTCTGCAGGTGACGCGCCGCGAAGGCTGCATGGTCTCGCCGTCGGGCGCCCCGCTGCCCACTCGACACGCCCTGCGACGCGTGGGGGATATGTCGCTCCAGGCGGCCTACTTTCGGCATTCGACCTTGGTCTGCGCGAACAGCGCCTATTCGGCGGACGAGGTCGTCAGGCTGACGGGGCGCTCGGACAACGTTCGGGTCCTGTCGCCGCCCGTCGTGCCCAGCGCCGCCACGCCCCGCGCTCCGGTCTCGAATCGAATCTTCTTTGCCGGGCGCATCACCCGCGAAAAGGGCCTCTCGGACCTGATCCGGGCGCTGGTCGAGGTGCCCGAGGTTCACCTGGTGGTCGCCGGGGACGGTCCGGAGCGCGCGACCGTTGCCGGCCTGGCGGCGGAGCTCGGCGTTGCGCCCCGGGTCGAGTGGCTGGGTTGGGTGGACCAGACGATCGTCGACGTGGCCATCCAGCAATCCAGCCTGGTCGTGATGCCTTCGCTGTGGGCGGAGACCTTCGGGCTGGCCGGGATCCAGGCGGCCATGAATCGACGACCCATCGTCGCCTATGACAGCGGCGGCATACGTGATTGGTTGACTCCGGACATGGGCATCCTGGTCCGGGCCGGAGACATCTCGGAACTGGCGGCGGGGATCGACTCGCTCACCCGCGATCCGGTCCGGGCCGCACGCCTGGGGAATGCCGCCTACGCCCGGGCTCAGTCCTATTTGCCCGAGCGCCACGGCGTCAGCCTGGAGATGCTCCTGCGGGACGCGTGTGCGCGATGGCGTGCTCCGAGATGAGGTTCGACGATCCGGCCTGGCGCGCGACGCCGCTGCAGACCAGCTGGCGTGTCTTCACGAGTCTGGTCAGAAAGAGAGTCCCACGGCTCCGTCAGCCGTCGGTTCCATATGGCCCCGATTCGCGGATCTACGCCGATCTCGCCACACCGCTCGGGTTGCAGCTCTATCGCTACCGCCCGCGCGATCTGGACGTGGAGCTCGCCCGACGGCTCCTCTCTCTCGGGGACACCTTTGTCGATGGCGGTGCGAACATCGGTCTCTTCAGCATCGCGGCAGCCAGGCGAGTTGGGCCTTCGGGGAAGGTCGTCGCCTTCGAGCCTGGACGAGCGGTACGCCTCCGCCTCATCAAGAATCTGGCCCTGAACGATCTGGCCCAGATCGAGGTGAGGCCATTCGCGCTCTGGTCATCCGCCGGCGAGGCGCCCTTTCGGATCTTCGACGATGCTGGCGCTGGACTGAATCATCTGTCCCCGAGCCCCGGGGAATCCGGAGCGGTGGAGCTCGTCACGCTCATCACCCTCGACAGCGCGCTCAGCTCCAGCGACCGACGACGCCTGACCCTCATCAAGCTCGATCTCGAAGGGGCCGAGCATGCGGCACTGCAGGGCTCCGTGGACACGCTGCGCGAAGCGGAGCCCGATCTGATCGTCGAAGTCGAGCCCAGGCACCTCGAGCGGATGGGAAGCTCGGACCAAGAGGTGGTCTCGTTCCTGCGGACCCGCCGCTACGATCTCTTCGAGCCGACGGTGGAAGAGCACGGTGAGATTACCCTCCGCCCGCTCCGGGATATTTCGGCCAAGGGGTCGGGCTCACCCAACATCTTCGCGACGACCAAGCCCGATCGAGTCCTCGGGCGCGGCGTCAAGATCCTGTCCAGGTGACTAGTCTGTGACGGGTCATTGCGCGCACCGATCGACCCGCGCTATGTTCCCGTCCGCTCGATCCGATGTGGATCGAGCCACAGAACCATGATCTCGAGCAGAAGCAGTACAGATGTGCCGGTGGAATTGAACCGGACTCTCAGAAACAGGCTCGGCGCGCTGCGGTCGGCGTGGCCCCTTCCGAGGACCGCCGCGTGGCTCACCTACCTCGGCGTCCTCGTTTTCATAGGCATGGCCGGCGGCTGGTCGGTTCGATTGTGCTCGGACGAGTACCGGTTCTACCTTCCCGCCATCCGGCAGTTCGAGCGGGCGCTGCCATCCATATTGTTGGCGGATTACGATTTCCCCGGCCCGCCGGTCGCCTTGGTACTGCAGGCTATCGTCTACAAGCTCGCCCGCGAGAGCACGCTGGCGATACGCTTTCTCTCCACCCTGGTGGCGATCTTCGCCGCGGCCGTCACCGAAAGAATCTATGTGAGGGCGAGCCCCAGCCGGCGAACCAGCTTGGCGCTGCTGATGACCGCCTGCTTTCCCTTCCTTCTCAGCACGACCTTCCTGATCCGACAGCACGCGATGACGGTTGCGGGCCTCGCGCTCGGCTACTACCTCTGGGCCTCGCCCGCGTCTCACCTCACTCTGCTGCGCTCGTTCGGGGCCTGCTTGGCGTTGGCTCTCGCCACGCTGTCGAATCAGATGGCGGTCCCCTTCTGCGCGCTGCTCGCGGTCTGGGCCCTGCGCTTCTCGCCCACGCCCGAGGCGCCGCCGGCGCGCTTGCGCCTGCTGCGAGTCCTGGCCCCCGCGATTCCGCTCGCGATCCTGGCGACCCTCATGCTTCGCTGGAGAGGCGCGGAGCCTCCGAGCTTCCGTCACAGCAACCCCACCGACGCCGGAGTCGGCGGGGTGCATCCGGCCCAATTCCTGGTTGGTTTGATGAGCCTCGGGGTCTGGGTCTTCCCGGCCTTGCGACATCCGCGTCGCAGCTGGGGGGTGGCGCTGGCGTTGTGGTTGCCGGCCTCGTACCTGGTCCAGCGATCGCAAATGTACCTGTCCTCTCAGGACTTCGAGCACTCGCTGTCCGGCCCGATCAGCACGCTGATCCGTCACATCGGCGGCTCGTACGCGTGGATGGAGCCTCTTGTAGCCGGCATACCGATCTCCTTTGGCGCCGCGTTGCTGCTCGAGCGGGATGTTGAGACAGCTTGGATCGTGAGGGGATATGCCGCGCTCTATCTAGCGATGATGAGTCTCACGCCCTACTTCTTCGAACGCTACTATCTGCTGCTCGTCGTGCCCCTCTACTGGCTGCTCGGAAAGAGAATCGTTTTGGATCGATCGTTCTCACCGGCTGCGGCGGCACAGCCGCTCATCTTTCTGGCAGGCGTAGCCTACACCCTCTCAAAGCTTTCAGAACTGACCTTCTGAGCCAGCGCAAGGTTAGCCTGGCTAAAATACATTGACATTTTAAAAACAGACGGGTGCCTTGAAGAGCCAAGTAGTGGGTGATAGTCCACCTTCCATGTGGGATCGACTGTGGAAGCCTTGGTTCGTCTACCAACCCGCGCAGTTGTTGCGGCGGGGTAGGTCCTTGGTAAGCCCTCCTGGCCCGGGCAATGTGACACTAAGGACCAGCTGGGGAGTGGAGATTCAGGCAGATCCAAAGAAGACGATCGGTCACGGGATACTGAATACCGGCGTGTACGACCTGGCTCTGTCCGAGATGCTGGGGAGACTCGTGAGTCCGGGCGACACAGTGGCGGATGTGGGCGCCAACATTGGGTACACGACGCTTCTGATGGCCGCCGCCGCTGGACGGCACGGGCGAGTCATTGCATTCGAGCCGCATCCAGACTTGGTCGCTACTCTCCGGCAAAACGTCACCTCCGCCGCTAAAAGATGGAGGCTCGCCTCTGCCGATATCCATGACATCGCACTGAGCGACCGCGCAGGTCAAGCGAAGCTCGAATTGCCTCCGGATTTCGAATCCAACGACGGTGTTGCTAGAATCGCACCGACGACCCACCGGGACGTCCCGTCATTGACCGTCCCCGTTGATACGATCGACAATGTCCTACGCGGCACGCCCGTCACCGTCATGAAGGTCGATATCGAAGGGCACGAGCTTCAAGCTTTTCGGGGCGGGAGCAAGATGCTCGCCTCGCATGAAATCCGGCATATCGTCTTCGAGGACCACGACGTCGAGAAGAGCGAGGTAGTTGGCCTACTGGAGGGACACGGTTATCGGATCTTCTCATTCGGTTGGTCCCTCCGCGGGCTGGTTTTGGGGGCTGTGGGAGGCAGCAGACTGGCGAAGATATACGAGGCTCCGAACTTTGTAGCGACGCTGGCACCGGACGAAGTCACGGGGCGGTGTAAGGCCCGGGGTTGGTCGGTCCTTGTTCCCAGATTCACGACAGAGCGCTGCGGCTGATGCATCAGAGGTCAACTTGCAGCCTAGTCACGTCACTGTAAGTATTCGCGGACGATGCATCGAGGTCTCAGGAAGCCGGCTTGTCGGGTGGGCTCGGTGACTTAGCCGGTGGGAGAGCAGAGACCAGTCGGGACCGCAGCCCGTACTTGGCCAGACAGTAGAGGGCTCGAAAGCCATCCTTGAGGCCGATCTTCTTGCCGTCCTCGTATTTTCGACCGCGGTAGGAGATCGGGACCTCGTAGATACGCAACCGGGAAATTCTCGAGAGCTTGACCGTCACCTCGGGCTCGAAGCCGAAGCGATCTTCCTCGAGCTGGATCGACTGGATGACCTCGCGACGGAAGGCCTTGTAGCAGGTCTCCATGTCGGTGAGGTTCAGGTCGGATACCATGTTCGACAGGGTGGTCAGCAGGCGATTGCCCACCGAGTGCCAGTAGTAGAGCACCCGATGGGGTCCTCCGAGGAAGCGGGAGCCGTACACCACGTCCGCGTGCCCCTCCAAGATCGGTTCGATGATCCGGGGGATCTCCTTGGGGTCGTATTCGAGATCCGCGTCCTGGACAATCACGATCGATCCCGTCGCCTCGAGGAAGCCTCGCCGGAGGGCCGCTCCCTTGCCCCGATTGCGGTCCTGCAACAGTAGCCGGACCTCGGGCATCGACGGGACCTTGTCCTCCAGCAGTTCGCGGGTCCCGTCGGTCGAGCCGTCGTCGACCAGGAGAATTTCCTTGGCGAAAGGCGCCGCTATGACGCTCTCGAGCAACTTCAAAATCGTGGCCTTTTCGTTGAAACACGGCACGACAACGCTGACGAGGGTTTGGTCCATTTTTTTGAGTCGAGCGAGGGCAAAGGGTTGAATGGTTGATGGCTCACGCGAGGATCAGGGCGGCGAGTCCGGAGTCGAGTTCACTTTCCAGAACGTCGAGAATGCTGGAGTGGTGCCGCCGAAGCTTCGGCTCACCGGCAGCTCGTAGTGTTTCTTCCACACCCGGATCAGGCGGGGGGCGAGACGCGCGAGGGCCGCGTCCGACGCGGGATTGTTGTGAATCAGCACGTGCGTATACTGGCCCGTGACGATGGCGGCCCACAGGTCCGCCGGTGGCTGGGCGAAGTCGGTGTTGCGCAGCCGATTGTGCGCGGTCTGTAAATAGTAAGTTGGTCCTTCGTCGGTCAGGACGTAGGCCCTCGTCGTCGGATAGTTCTCGAGCTCGTGGTCTACGTCCCGATAGAGCTCGTAGAACCAGCTGGTCCTGGTCAAGTAGGCCTCGCGGGTCTCGAGCCCCACCACCACTCGCAAGAAGTGAGCGTTGTACAGGACCACCGTCAAGGTCGAGAAGCCCACGAACAGAGCGCAGCAGGTGATGGAGAGTCGACGTCGGAGCCGGCTCGAGCTCGCGAGGAACATCGCCGCATCGGCGGCCAGCACCGTCGCGAACGGCTGAATCGGAACCAGATATCGGGCGACCTGGGCGGTCTTGAGCCAAAATAGGAACCACAGGACACAAAAGCCGAGGATCGTCCGACGCTCACGCTCCTGGTATGCCCTCCACACGATGACCGGCGCCAGCAGGAACGGCAGGGGATTCAGGAACTGTCCGTTCTCGGAGCGGGCGCCTTCGGACACCAAGAGCCAGGGGGAGAGCAGGAGATCCCAGGTTGATTTGCCCATTCCGTAAGAGCCCAAGATCACCTGAATGTCTGCGATGCTGGGATTGGCGCCGAAGATGGACGGCAAGAACGGATAGAACGGATTGCCCGTGAGCAGGTAAGAGCGAATGTACCAGGGAAGCACCAATGCCAGCGAGATCGACGCGAACGCCGCGGCCGAAATCAATGTGCGGCGAAGTGAGTGTCCGGAGTCTCGCGAGAGATAGAGGATCGCTAGGCTCAGATAGAGCGGCATCTGCGCGGCCGTGAGCTTGCAGCCCGCAGCGAATCCGGCGGCGAGCCCCGCCACCACCAGCCATGCCCATTCGTCGGTGTCGTTCCAACGCAAGAGCGCGAGGAGCGATATCGCACCCCCGGCGGCGATGCCGAGCTCGATGAAGCACGAGGTCGACTCCCAGGCCACCATGGCGGTGCAGTAGAAGGCAGCGGCTGCGAGCAAGCCCACCTGTGGCCCGGCCAGGCGTCGCCCGAGGGCCAGGGTTGCGAACAAGGCCAGCACACCGAGGGCCCAGTCGACCAGTGGGACCAAGCGATCGTCGAAGATGCCGAGGGCCAGGGTGTAGAGCATCTCCACCGAGATGGGCTGGTAGCTCTGCCAGGTGTGCTTGAGCTCGATCAGCCGACCGGCGCGCAGATACTCCCGGGCTTCGAAGACGTGATACATCAGCGCGTCGATGAAGCTGATGGGGGCGAGCCCGCCGATGAAGTTGGCGACCACACAGATGACGAGAGCTCCCACCAGCAGGTTTCGCGGGGTCGAGTTGCCGAGCACGATCTGCGTCGGAGTCGAGCTCAGCCGGAAGCGCCACCCCCCAAGGCCCACGCCGATCAGGACCAGGATCACCAGGATCGGTCGATGAAGGACCCCAGTGGCCGCCATCACGAACACCGAGAAGGACAACCAGCCCGTTCCGAGAGCGGCGGCCACCGTGATTCGCTCGAGCCGCTCCGGGCACTTCAGCTTCAGGGCGTGGAGGATCGTCAGGCCCCAGCCGACGGCCGAGAACCCGAGCGCGCCGATGACTATCGCCAGAATCATGCTCATTTCTTTGGTATCCGGTCGGAACGAACCAAGATCTCGCATCCAGCGAGCGCCCGGACGGTCTCATAGCCCTTGGTCACGCAGGAGAGGTCAGAGGAGAGCACCCGGTAGGAGGTGTTCTTGGTGCCGCACAGAATCACGTCCGCCTGAGGCAGGCCGTCGAGGTCTTTCCGGTCCGGACCCTCGTCCAGGAGGGCACGTTCGCTCGGCTGGAGGGTGGTGAGCCCGTTGAACATCAGGCCATATTTGAGCGCGCTCGGCGTGAGCGCGATGCGGTTGGTGCCGAGAGACGCTGCCACCTCGCTGACGGAGGCCAGGGCCTGTCGCATCGGTTCCTGCCAGCGGCGGTGTCGGGACGAGATCGCGTACCCCGCGAGGCCGGGGAGGATCAGCAGACCCACGAGCGAGGTCGAGCCCACCCAGGAACCCCAGCGCGCTTCGAGGTGCTGGCAGAGATCCGACAGCAGCGCGGCGTAACCGAGCATCAGAAACACGATGGCGGGCAGGATCAGTCGCTGCGAAAGGACCAGCGAGTCCACCGAGTTGCGGCCCCAGTCCACGAAGTAGTAGATGGCCATGAGTCCAATCAACCCCGCCATCACCGCGAGCGGGCCGTAGTCCTTCCGCACCCAGAAGGGCCACGCACCCACGAACAGCAGTGGTGGCACGAGGGCAAGCGACTTTGCGTGAGCCGCGCCCGAGGTCAAGAGAAACTTGGCCATGAAGTTCGGCGGGCCGAGCCGTTCGTGGTAGCCGTACCAGGGACTGCCATTCGCGATCAGGTTGGTGCCCACGATGATGGCCATTCCGACAGCCAACCCAAGCCCGCACGCCAGAACCTTTCGCATCATGGCCGGCTCCCGGGCGCTAAGAGCCGGCCAGTCCTTCAGCATCTCGCCGCCTATGAGCAACACGGCGAGCACTGGCCCGGTTGGCTTGGCGACCAGAGTCGCGGCGACGAGCAGGATGGTCGGACCGAAGCGATTCTTGCGGATGGCGAAGTAGGCACCTAGCAAGAATGCCGAGAGCAGCAGGTCAGCCATCAGGGTCCTCGCCACCAAGGTGATGGCTGGTTGCGCGAGGACCAGGACCGCCCACATGGGATCTTTTCCCCATTCGCGCAGCAGCCGGGCAGCCATCACCGCCAGCAGGACCGCGGTCACGATCCCGACCAGGAAGGCGATTCGCGGCGACAGCGCGATGAACGGGGCCAGCAGGGCCGGATGAAACAGCGGGTACTTCGCTACCAAACCCCCGGATGCGGTGGTGTGCCAGATCCCAGGTGAGCTGATGGTCGGCTTGATCTGCCCCTGAAGAAAGAGGCGTGCCTGTCCGACGTACCCGACCTCGTCTCCAAAGCTGAGCGCCACCGGCCACTCCCAGGCCATCACCACCAGCCACAACGCGATGCTCAGTCCGATGAGCCCCGAGCGTCGCGGGACGCGCAAACCTGGCAATGGATTCATGGAGGGCGACATTTATGTCCGGATGCTCGCGGCATGGCAAGTCACGCGGGCGGGTGCCGGCGCTCCAATTGACGGGCAATGACGGCGACGTTGCCTGAAAGTGCACTTATACTGGCTGCCGATGAACATTCTGGGAGTGAATGCGTTCCATGGGGACGCGGCGGCGGCCATGGTCGTCGATGGGAAGCTGGTCCTGGCCATCGAAGAAGAGCGGCTCAATCGCCGGAAGCACTGCGCCGGGTTCCCGGCCCTCGCCGTCCGTGCGGTGGTGGAGGGAGCGGGTCTGCGCCCGGAGACCCTCGAGCATGTCGCGATCTCCCGGGATCCCAAGGCCAACCTCCAGAAGAAGATCCTCTTTGCCCTCCAGAAGCGCCCCTCCTTCACCAAGCTGGTCAAGGACCGGCTGGCCAACGTGTCGAAGGTTCGCAGCCTCGGCGACCACGTGGCGAACGCGCTCGGCATCGACCCCAAGCGCTTCGGGGCCAAGGTCCACCACGTCGAACATCACAAATCCCACATGGCCAGCGCCTTTTACGTGTCTCCCTTCGAGGAGGCGGCTTGCCTGTCCATCGATGGGTTCGGCGACTTCGTCTCGACGATGCGCGGCCACGGGCGCGACCGCGACATCGAGGTGCTCGATCGGGTGGAGTTCCCGCACTCCGCGGGCCTGTTTTACACCGCCATCACCCAGTTCCTCGGGTTTCACCGCTACGGCGAGGAATGGAAGATGATGGGTCTCGCCCCGTACGGTGAGCCCCGCTACGTTACCCAGCTGAAACAAGTGATTCGCCCCGTTGACGGCGGACAGTTCGAGCTGAACCTCGACTACTTCCGCCACCACACCGACGGGGTCGAGATGACCTGGGACGACGGGAGCCCACACATGGGCCTGGTGTTCTCACCCAAGCTGGCCGAGCTCCTCGGGCCGGCGCGCGCCCCCGAGGACCCGGTCTTCTTCGGAAAGTGGGCGGACATCGCGCGCAGCGCCCAGCTCGTGTACGAGGACATCTTCTTTCACGTCGTCAACGACCTGCACCGCCGCACCCGGTCCGACCGCCTGGCCCTGGCGGGTGGGTGCGCCCTCAACTCGGTGGCCAACGGTAAGATCTTCGAGCGTACGCCTTTTCGCGAGGTGTATGTCCAGCCGGCCGCCGGGGACGACGGGACCTCGATCGGGGCGGCCTTTCATGTCCAGCACGCGGTGCTGCGGCTGCCCCGGCGCTTCGTGATGGAGCACGCCTACGTCGGACCGAGCTTCGACGACCCCCAGATTCAGTCCGCCATCGACGCGGCGCGCAGCAGCGCCGACGATCGTCCATTCACTGCGAAGAGGGTCGAGGATGCCCAGCTCTTCGCCGAGATCTCTGGACACATCGCGGACGGAAAGGTCGTGGGCTGGTTTCAAGGAGGGATGGAGTTTGGGCCCCGGGCGCTCGGCAACCGCTCGATCGTGGCCGACCCACGGCGGACCGACATGAAGGACATCCTCAACTCGCGCATCAAGCACCGCGAAACCTACCGCCCCTTCGCGCCGAGCGTCCTCGAGGAGCGCGTCGGCCAGGTGTTCGAGCGGTCGGAGCCGTCCCCGTTCATGCTGATGGTTTATCGAGTACGTCCGGAAATGAAGGACCGTATCCCGGCCATCACGCACGTGGATGGCACGGGGCGCCTGCAATCCGTCAGCCCGCGCACCAATCCGCGTTATCATGCCCTGATCAGCGCCTTCGAAAAGCGCACCGGAATTCCCCTCGTCCTCAACACCAGCTTCAATGAACACGAGCCGATCGTCGCGACTCCGCAGGAGGCGCTCGCCTGCTATCTGAAGACCAACAAGGACATTCTCGCGCTCGGTAACTGGATCGTGGAGCGTCCGCCCTCACCACCATAAACTCTTCGCAAACTCGGCGGTCGTCTCCGCCCTTTGGCCGCCCTTTCCCCGCCGCCCTAGCTTGACATGAGAACAGCCACTGTAGCCCTCATCCTATCGACGATCTGCGCCGCGATTCTCACCCCGCTCATCCGCAGGTGGGCGTTACGGTCGAATCTCCTCGATCATGCGCTCTCGGCGCGCAAGGTCCACGGTCGGCCCATCCCGCGCCTCGGTGGGATCGCGATCGTCATTGGCTTCTTCGCGCCACTGCTCGGCTTGTTGTTTCTGCGGTCCGAGGTCGGGGCGATGTTTCTGGCCGAGCGGGATCTCATGCTGGGCCTCTTCATCGGTGGCCCCCTCATCGCGGCCCTCGGGGTATACGACGACATCCGGGGCGCCAACGCCGGCAAGAAGTTCGCGGTTCAGTTTGCCGTGGCCGGAATGATGTACTGGTTCGGTTTCCGGGTGGACTCCATCGCGAATCCCTTTGGCGATGCGATCTCGCTCGGCTGGCTGGCCTTGCCCTTCACCTTGCTGTGGTTCGTCGGCGTCATCAACGCCATGAATCTCATCGACGGGCTCGACGGCCTCGCTGGCGGAGTCGCCTTGGTGGCGGTGGCGACAACCTTCGCGATCTCGGTCGAGCGCGGGCATCCTCTGATGATCCTGATCTGTGCGTCGGTGGCCGGAGCCATCATCGGGTTCCTGTTTTACAACTTCA
>Ga0265314_10001106_pt1 | contig 31121 bp, 24 predicted proteins | sample 4126metaG_FD_203106 | JGI IMG/M metagenome (GOLD analysis project Ga0265314, IMG submission 203106) | Rhizosphere microbial communities from Carex aquatilis grown in University of Washington, Seatle, WA, United States - 4-1-26 metaG | ecosystem: Host-associated > Plants > Roots > Rhizosphere >... | reverse complement strand
GCTGAGATCGAGGGTGGTTCCCATGGCCGCCGTGCCGCCGGCGGCCGCCGTGACCAGCGGCAGATACGAATGCCAGGGCGGAACGAGCTGCGCCCCGGAGTCGACCGTCGCGTCGACCCCGGTGTCGGTCCCGCTGTCGACCTTGCCGCCCGCGCCGGTGTCAGGCCCGCTGTCGACCTTGCCGCCCGCGCCGCTGTCGGCCGCGCCGCCGGCGCCCGAATCGGCCTTACCCCCCGTCCCCGAGTCGGTCTTGACGTCGCTGCCCGCGTCGCCGGGGCCGCCGCCCGTCCCCGGGGTCGGGGTTCCCGAGCTGCTGCCGCAAGCACCGGCAAACATCGCGAGACCACTCGCGAGAACTGCGAAACGGAACGAACGGGCCTGCAGGTTGGATCGCATGGCGCTCCTTTTCATCGGGGACCGACCGGTCAGAGACACTAACTACGGGTGGATGCGGCCGTTGAAGTGTCTTTGGCCGCGCAGAATAGCTCAGTTTTTCCACGTATGCCGAGCTCAGCCGCAACGACATCGCTATTGCTGGTCGAGCAGCAGCTTGTCGGCGCTGCTCTCCTCGCCGGCGACGGGGGCCTGCTGGGTCGGGACGGTGTCGGGCAGGAAGACCTCGTCGATGGTGTTTCCGTCCTGCCCGGGCGCCGGCAAGAGGCCCGTGGTCTTGTCGATCCGCTGGATGACGATGCCGGGCGGCGGGACGAAGTCCCTGGTCGGGCGCCCCACCAGCGCCTTGGTCATGAAGTCGAGCCAGATCGGTAGCGCGGTCTTGGCGCCGGCCTCGCCGTGGCCCAGGACCTTGCCATCGTCGAAGCCGACCCACACGGCGGCCAGCAGATCGGGCGTGAAGCCCACGAACCACGCGTCCTTTTGATCGTTGGTCGTGCCGGTCTTGCCGGCAGCCGGGCGCCGCAGCTTGCCGGCGGCGGCGCGCGCGGTCCCCTCGTCGATCACGCTGCGCATGATCGACGTCATGATGTACGCGGTCTCGGGGGTGATCGCCGGCTCGGCCGGCTTGGGCTCGATCGGCTCAATGCCGATGGTGCGGACCAGCGTCGCCGGCGAGCGCATGCCGCCGGCCGGGAACGCCGAATAGGCGCTCGCGAGCTCGATCGGCGTCACTTCGAACGCGCCCAGCGCCATGCCCAGGTTCAGCTGCTCGATCGGCGGCAGCGTCAGGCCGAAGCGCGTCGCCACCGCGCGCGCGTCGGGCAGGCCGACCTGCGACAGCACCTTGATCGAGACCGTGTTGATCGAGTGCGCCAGCGCGGTCCGCACGCGCACCGGGCCCAGGAACTCCTTCTCGTAGTTCTGGGGCTTCCACAGCGCGTAGACCTCGGGCGAATCGTTGATCACGGTCGCCGCGGTGATCTTCTTCGACTCGATCCCCGCGGCGTAATAGATCGGCTTGAACGCCGACCCCGGCTGCCGGCGCGCCAGGCGCGAGCGGTCGAACCCGCCCGAGTGAAAGTCGTAGCCGCCGACCAGCGCCAGCACCTGGCGCGTCGCCGGATCCAGCACGACCATCGCCGCCTGCGGCCCCAGCTCGAGCGCCAGCGGCGCCGGCGTGCCCTCGGCGTGCGGGCGATCCGTGGCGAGGCGCACGCGGATCAGATCGCCGGGCGAGAACCGATCGACGAGCGGCTTTCCGCCCTTGGTGTAGCGCGGCTCGAGATCCAGATCGACGACGCCCTCCTCGCCGCCGATGTCGACGAAGATCTTCCCCTTCTTTGTCTCGTTCCTGGGATCACGAACGACGGCCACGCCCCTGGTGACCACCGCGGGCTTCGCGGCCTCGGTCTCCTTCGCGCCCTTGCGGTTCTTGCCATCCTTGCCGCGGCTCGGCTTCGTGTCCGGCTCGGCGGGCGCGGGCGCTTCGCTGGCCACGTCGCCCTTGTCGACGCGCGTGACGATGCCCTCGAAGATGGCCGAATCTCTGCGCCCGTTGTGCGCCGCCTCGAGCTCGGCCGTCCGGTGCGCCAGCGCCTTGCCGGTCAGGTGCCCCGACGAGCCGCGAAAGCCCTGCCGCGCGTCCAGATCCTCGAGCCCACGCTCGAGCGATTGCCGCGCGACGTCCTGCATGCGCGCGTCGATCGTCGTCTCGACGGTCGTGCCGAGCTCGAACGCCGCGCGCTCGCCGTATTTCTCCGCGAGGAAGCGCCCCACCCCGTCGACGGCCTCGCCGGCCATGCCGCGCGCGGCGCCGCTCTCGCGCGCCAGGCGGATCGGCTCGGCCGCCAGCTTCGCCGCGACCGCCGGGGTGATCACGCCGGTCTCGGCCATGCGCCCCAGCACGTAGCGCTGCCGTGTCTTCGCCGCCTCGGGATGCTTGCGCGGCGACAGGCGCTCCGGGCTCTGCGGCAGCCCCGCCAGCAGGGCGGCCTCGGCGACATTGATATCGCGCACCGACTTGCCGAAGAAATAGCGTGCCGCCTCTTCGCACCCGTAGCGGCCGTGCCCGTAGTAGATCTGGTTCAGGTACAGGCCCAGAACCTCTTCCTTCGTGAACTTCTGCGACAGCTGGCGGGCCAGGATGATCTCCTGCACCTTGCGCCGCATCGTACGCTCGGGCGACAGCAGGAACGTCTTGACCACCTGCTGGGTGATCGTGGACCCGCCCTGCGCCGTCCGGCCGCGCAGCACGTTCTCGACGAACGCGCGCACCATGCCGCGGTAGTCGATGCCGTCGTGGTGGAAGTACTCGGCGTCCTCGGCGGCGACCACCGCCTTGACCAGGATCTTCGGGATCTGCTCGTACGGGATGACCGTGCGCTTCTCGGTGCCGAGCTCGCCGATCACCGCGCCGTTGCGGTCGAGGATGCGGGTCACCTGCTTGGGGTGATAGTCGCCGAGCGCCTTCAGAGTCGGCAGCTTCGGGTCGCTGCCGAAGTACGAGAACATGCCGACGAGCCCGGCGATGGCCACCAGCACACAGAACAGGCCCAGGCCGGCAGCGGTGCGCACCGCCCAGAAGATACTCGACCGCCCGCCCGACGAGCCACCTCGCCCCTTTCGGCGCACGCTCCTCGCCGACGTCTGATTCGACGTCCGTCCCGAGGTTTTGCCCGATCGGCGGGGATCGCGGTCTTCGAGCGAGGGTCCGGCGGGCATTCCGAGCAGTCTATCCTCGTGGCCGTGTCATTCAAGAAGCGCGCAGGCAAAACTCCACTTGCGTCGATTCGAGTCTTGAGCCGTTTCGCTGGCCGTGTTCACTTCCGTTCGCGGGAGACATGGGGGTCGACAGATCGACGACGACGGGGCTCGCGCTGGTGCTGGCCGCCGCGCTGTGCGGCGCCTGCGGCCGCACCGACCTGTGGCCGGCACTGCAGCCCGCCGGCACCGGCGATGGCGGCGTGGATGCTCCGGCCGGGGATGCGGGCGGCGGAGATGCGCGCTCCGACGGCCACGCCGACACCCGCTCCGGCCGCGATCCTTGCAGCGCCGCCGGCAATCCGTGCAGCGCGGGACAGCGTTGCGTGCCGGCTCTGTTTCGACAACTTCCGGGCCTGCCCGGCGGACCGGACCTGGTGCTGGCGCTCGGTGATCTGAACCGCGACGGACTCACCGATCTCGTAACGCTCAGTCCGTCGCAGGGCACCGTCTCCGTGTGGCTCAACGACATCTCGACCGGCTTTCACGCCAACGGTTCGTACCGGGTGGGCAACCAGCCGATCGCAGCCGCCATCGGCGACTTCACCGGCGATGGGCAGGCGGACATCGCCGTGGCCACGTTCTCGGCCGGCGAGGTGACGACGCTGGTCGGCGCCGGCGACGGGACCTTTCGCATGGGCTCCTTCATCGCCGCGGGGGCGCAGCCGCGCGCGCTCGCGGCGGTCGACCTGAACGGCGACGGCCACCTCGACCTCGCGGTCGCCAACCAGGACCAGGGCCGCACCGACGACGTGACGCTCCTGACCAGCATCGGCAGCGGCGTATTCGTCCCGGGCGGGCGTTACGGTTCGCGGCCGAGCCTGACGGCGATCGCCGTCGGTGATTTCAACAACGACGGCCTGGCCGACATCGCCGCCGCCAGCGCCGCGGACGCCTCGCTCACGATCATCTACAACGACGATGTCACCGCGCCGGTGGTCTATCCGGTGCCGACGGGCGCGCGCGCTCTCGCCGCCGGCGACTTCGACGGGGACGGCATCGCCGACCTGGCGGTTGCGGGAAACGACGCGATCGCGATCTTCTTCGGCGCCGCCAACCAGCCCGTGCGGACCGGCCCCGTGCTCTCGCCCGAGGCGGATACCAACGGCCTGGCGTCGGCGGTGGTCGCGGGCGATTTCGACGACGACGGCCACGCCGACCTGGCGTTCGCCAACGGGAAGCAGCTCTACATCCTTCTGGGCCTGGGCGACGGCCAGTTCCAGCCGGCGCGCGCGCTGCTGCAGCTCGGCGCCGACACCCAGCCGACCCAGCTCGCGGCCGGCGATCTCGACGGAGACGGCGTGACCGATCTGCTCGTCGGCAGCGTGGGTGGCGAGATCGTGCGATTTCTGTCGACCGCCAATGCCGTGCTCTCTCCGGCGCCCAGTGTGCCGACCACCGGCGGCTCGTTGTCGTCGGCGGCCGGCGACTTCGACGGCGACGGCAACATCGACCTCGCGATCAGCCAGTTCAGCGGCCAGGTGGGCGTGCTCCAGCTGCTCGGCGACGGGCGTGGAAATTTTCCGCGATCTCACACCTACGCATTCGGGAGCTCGCCCGCCCGCACACTGGCCGCCGACCTCGACGGTGACGGCCGGTCCGATCTCGTGGTCTTCGACAACCAGACGAAGAGGGTCGGCGTGCGAATCGCGAACAGGGATGGAACACTCGGCGACCTGCACGAGTACACCATCGGTCTGTCGAGCACCTCCCTCGCGGTCCTCGACGCCAACGAAGATGGCCACCTCGATCTCGCCGTGCCGGGGCTGAACGCGCTGAACGGGGTCGCGTTGCTCCTGGGCAAGGGCGACGGGACCCTGCAAGCCCCGATCACGATCCCCGGCGCCGGCGGTATCGACATCGCCGCAGCGGATTTCGACGGCGATGGACACGCGGACCTGGCAACCACGGACGTGTCCGGGCTCCGGGTCTTCTTCGGCGACGGGCGGGCAAACTTCTCGACGATGCAGGTTCTCTCGCAGGGAGACGTCCCCCTGGCCGTGACGGCGGGCGACACGAACGGCGACAGGCGTCCCGACCTCATCACCGTCGAGACGGTTCCGATCGGGCTGCGGACCGTGCTGGTTGGCGGTGACCGCGGGCTGGTTGGGCTCGCACCCGCGCCGACGCGCGACGCGACCGTCCTGTTCGCGGCGACCGGCGACCTCAACGGCGACGGGCGCCTCGACGTCGCCTTCGACAGCTTCTCGTCGACGGTGATGGGGTTGGCGCTCGGCAACGGCGACGGCACCTTCCGCCTGCGGCGGCAATTTCCAGAGCCCGGCAACGGCTCCGGCGTCATCGTGACCGATCTGAACAACGATGGGCGCCTCGACGTGGTGGCCGTCACCAGCGACGCGCAGTTCCAGTCACCGTGGCAGCTGGGAATCTGGATGGGCGCCGCGCCGTTCGAATGTCGCTGAAGCGGGATGTAAACCTGCGCGTCCAAGGTTAAACGTAGGGCGCCGCGCCGGTGGACGGCCCTGCGCTGCGATCGTATGGTTCAGATGTTGCGCAACCGGTCCCTCTTTTTCGGCTTCATCGTTCCGCTGGCCTTGCTCGCGGGCCAGCTGTCGACGCTCGCGCACTCGATGGCCGTGGCGCACGATCGATGCCCCGAGCACGGCGAGCTCGTGCACCGCGCCGCGGCCGCGACGCGGGCGGCCGCGGGCGCCGACGGAGCGTTGGCGGGCGCCACGTCCATGGCGACGCTGGGCGTGACGTCGGTCGTGGGCCACGCGCACGAGCACTGCATCAGCTTCTGGGGACGTCGCGAGCTCTGCGGCGCGCCCCTGCGTCTCAGCGCCGACCTGGCGCCGCCGCCCGCGACCGCCGCGCTCTCGATCGACGCGCCCGCCCACGGCGGGCGCAGCGTCCTGCTCGCCCTCGCGCCCAAGACCTCCCCGCCGGCGGCCTGATCGTCGATCTCGGTCGTTCGGTTCGTCCCTCGTGCTCGGGAGGTCGCATCCATGCGACGACAGCGGCTCGTCACTCTACCACTCCGATCCAGGCTCGATTCCACAGCGTTCGTCCTCGGTCTGCTCGTGCTCGCTGCCGCGCAGCTGCGCGGCGCGCCCGCGCACGCCGCCAGCAAGCTGCACGTGATCGCCACCGTCGGCGATCTGGGCGCGATCGCGCGCGAGGTGCTGGGCAACGCCGGCGAGGTCGTCGTGCTCGCCAAGCCGACCCAGGACCCGCACTTCGTCGACGCGCGGCCGAACCTGATCCTCGACCTCAACCGCGCCGACGCGCTGGTGTCGATGGGCCTCGACTACGAAGTCGGCTGGCTGCCGGTGCTGGTCAAGGGCTCGCGCAACGGCAAGATCCAGAGCGGCAGCGCCGGCTCGATCGTCGCCTCGACGATGGTGCCGTTGCGCGAGGTGCCGCAGCAACGCATCGACCGTTCGATGGGGGACATCCACCCCGGGGGCAACCCGCACTTCACGCTCGATCCACGCAACGGCGCCCGCATCGCGCGCGGCCTGGCCGAGCGCTTCGGCGACCTGGCGCCCGAAAACCGCGCGCTCTACGCGCAGAACGCCGACGCGTTCCTGAAGCGCCTCGACGCCAAGACCAAGGAGTGGGAGCAGCGAATGGCCTCGCGGCGCGGAACGCCGGTGGTGAGCTACCACAAGAGCTTCACCTACCTGGACGACTGGCTCGGCCTGGTCGAAGTCGGCACGGTCGAACCCAAACCCGGCATCCCGCCCAACGCCGCGCACGTCGCCGAGCTGATCAACGAGATGCGGACACGCAAGGCGGCGGCGATCCTGCAAGAGCGCTGGTACCCCTCGAGCGTCGCCGAATCGATCGCCAGCCAGACCGGCGCCAAGCTGGTGCTGATCCAGGGCATGACGCCCGAGCGCGGCTCGTACGTCGACCACATCGAAGAGATCGTGCGCGCGCTGGAAGCGGCGCTGCCGGCACGCGCCGGCGCCGGGACGGGGCACTAGTGGCTCACGCCATCGATAACGCTCCGGCTCACGCCATCGATAACGCTCCGGCTCACGCCATCGATAACGCCCCGGCTCACGCCATCGATAACGCCCCGCTGCTGCGCTTCGAGGATCTGCGCGTCGGCTACGACCGGCGCAGCATCCTGCCGCCGATCACCGCTGCGATCGCGCCCGGCGAGCTGTGGGCGGTCATCGGCCCGAACGGCGCCGGCAAGTCGACGTTCGTGCGCACGCTGCTGGGGCTGCAGCCGCCGGTCGCGGGGCGCGTCGAGCGGGCGCCCGGCCTGCGTATGAGCTACGTGCCGCAACAGAGCGCGCTCGATACGATCTTCCCGATCTCGGTCAACGAGTTCGTGCTGATGGGCCGGCAGAAACCGGGACGCTTCCGCGGGCTGCCGAGCCGCGTCGATCGCGACGCCGCGCGCGCCGCGCTCGAGGAGGTCGACGCCGCGGATCTCGCGCGCCGCCAGCTGCGCGACCTATCGGGCGGCCAGCGCCAGCGCGTGCTGATCGCGCGCGCGATCGCCAGCCGCGCGGCGCTGTTCGTGCTCGACGAGCCGACGTCGGCGCTGGATATCTCCGCCGAGCAACAAGTGATGGAGCTGATCGGCGCTCTGCGCGCGCGCCACGACGCCGCCGTGGTCATGGTGACCCACCTGGTCGAGGACGGCCTCGAGCGCGCCGACCGCGCGCTGCTGCTCGACCGCGACCACGAGGTCGCGCTGGCGGCGACGGCGTCCGAGCTGCGCGCCCACCCCGCCTTCGCCCACCTCTACGGCCGCGCGCTGGCCCGAGCCGAGGTCACGCCATGACCGACAGCACCAGCTGGCACGAGCTCTTCGCGAACCTGCCGATCTTCAAGGACGCCATCATCACCGGCGGGCTCGCGGGCGCGCTGCTCGGCTTCATCGGCGTGCACGTCGTCTTGCGCCGCATGGTGTTCGCGTCGTCGGCGATCGCGCAGGCGGCCGCGCTGGGCGTCGCGCTGTCGTTCTGGGTGCCGATCGTCGTCGATCCCATCCGCCACGCCGCCGGTCACCAGGCCGGCTCTGACGTCCACCTGGTGTCGTCGTTGCTGTTCGAGCCGGTGTTGTGGGCGATCGGCGCGTCGCTGCTGGCGACGCTGGTCTTCATCGCGAATCCCGTGCGCCTGCACCTGACGCGCGAGAGCCTGCTCGGCTTCGTGTTCCTGGTCAGCGGCGCCGGCGCGGTGATCGTCGGCGATCGCATCACCCAGGAAGCGCACGATCTGTCGGCGATCCTGTTCGGCAGCGCCGTCGTCGTGCAGCCGGCGGACCTGATGCTGGTGTCGGCGGCGACGGTGGTCTTGCTGTTCGGCCACCTCCTGTGCTGGCGCGCGCTGATCTTCGTCGGCTACGACCCGACCGGCGCCCGCGTGCAGGAGCTGCCGGTGCGGCGTCTCAACGCGTTCCTGTTCCTGTCGATCGGCATCGCCGTCGCGCTGGCGACGCGCGCGCTGGGTGCGCTGCCGGTGTTTGCGTTCAGCGTGCTGCCGGCGATGGCTGCGCTGGCGATCACGTCGCGGATGTCGGTGGTCTTCGCGCTGGCGACGCTGTTCGGCGCATTGTCCGGCGTCGCCGGCTACGCCATCTCGTTCCGCGGCGAGCTCCCCGTCGGCGCGACCCAGACCGCGCTCGCCGCCGCATTCGTGGGCGCCGCGATCCTCGGCCGCTTCCTGGTGCGCATGCTGCGGCGCCGCGAGGGGTGAGAGCTGGCCGAGAAGAAAGGACGACCCTTGAGCGGCCGCGTGCAGAAGTTTCGCTCCGTGGGCGAGATGGCCGAGGCGCCGATCTTGGTTCCACCGGAAGACGGCTTCGAGCGATTCGCACGCCACTGCGCGCGCTACTTCGCGCTCGCGCCGAAGATTTACCCGCGTGGTGTGTTTCGATTCCGCTCGCTCGAGGAAGCCCAGACCGCCCGAGCGGCGATCTCGCGCGACAATGCGCGGCGCAGTCGTCCGTGATCTCGCTTCAACGCGATTCCAGATAGCGCGCGAGCACGGCGTCGGCGCCGCGCACCGACGCGGCGTAGAAGCGCGCGCGCAGGCGCAGCTGGGTCGCCTCGTCGAGATCGCCGGGCGCGCCGAGGATGCGGCGCCGGCTCGCCGACGCGCGCTCGGCGATCAGCGCCGCGGCCACCGACAGGTTCAGGCTGCGGGTCATGCCGACCATCGGGATGCGGAAGCAGGCGTCGGCGGTCTGCATGGCCTCCGGTGACAGGCCGATCTGCTCGTTGCCGACGAGAATCGCCGCGGGCCGCGCGAAGTCGAGCTCGTCGAGCGTGAGATCGGCGGTCGGCACCGCCGCGTAGATCGCGAAGCCGTCGCCCCGCAAGCTCGCGACCGCGTCGGCTTGCGTCGGGTGGCGGACGATGTCGAGCCACTTCTCGCAACCCTGCGTCACCGTCGGCGAGAACCGGAACGGCTCGCGCGTCTCGGCGACCTCGACGCGCTGGATGCCGAACGCCTCCGCGCTGCGCAGGACCGCGGCGCCGTTGTGCGGATCGTGCAGGTTCTCGATGGCGACGCGCAGGCTGCCGAGCCGCGTGGCCAGCACCTCGTCGATGCGCTCGCGCCGTCCGTCGAGGAGCAGCGGGCCGAGCGCGGCGCAGGTGGCCTCGGGGTCGCGTTCGAACAGGTCCATCTCGAGGCAGCTTACAGCCTGTCCCGATAGCTTTTGCTCGCTCCTTTATGGCGAATGCGGTAAACGGGGCGCATGAAACAGCTCAGCGCTTTCGTCATGAGCCTCGCGTTCGCGTTCACGCTTTCGGCCGGCGCCCGCGCCGCCGACAAGGCGCCCGCCGCCAAGGCCGGCGACACCGCCGCGGCCAAGGGCAAGGAGGTCACGCTCAGCGGCGACCTCGGTTGTGGCAAGTGCAACTTCAAGACGACCAAGGAGTGCCAGAACGTCCTCAAGGTCAGCGAGGGCGGCAAGGACGTCATGTACTACCTCGCCAAGAACGACCTCAGCGAGCAGAACCACGAAGCGGTCTGCTCCGGCACCAAGCCCGCCACCGTGACCGGCGTGCTGAGCGAGGAAGGCAAGGGCGCGAAGAAGAAGAAGGTCCTGACCGCGTCCGCGATCAAGATGAACTGAGGTCGTGTCCGAGGCGGGCGCGACTCAGCCGCCGGTCCCGCTGTCGATCGTCACCGGCGCGCCATATGCCGCGTCTACGGTGCGTTCCTCGGAGGCGTCGTTGGAGGGCGCGCCGCCCGTACCGGTTGTGGCGTCGCTGCCGGCGGCACCGCCCGTGCCGCTGTCGGGCGAGGCATCGACCGGGAACGGCCCGCCGTAAGCGGGGGTGGTCATGGCCTCGGTGCTGCTACAGGCCGACGCACCCACCAGCGTCGCCCCGGCGAGGAGACGGGCCGCCCGACTCAAACGCGGGCGCGCCGGGGATGGCGGCCGCGCGTTGCAAGACGATTCGGGCAGAGCCGTCTCGCAAAACGGACAGACGCTGGCGTCGATCTTGACGTGGCGGTTGCAGGCTGGGCAGGGACACAGGTGACTGGTGCTCATGGTGTGATGTCCTCCAGGACGATCTCGAACCTTCCGTTGTCGAAGGGCATACCGGGCGCCGCCTCGACCTGAACCAACCGCTCTCGCTTACCCATCCGTCGCAGCTCCAGCACCCGATGGTGACAGAGGGGGTTGTTGCCGGCCTTGCCGAAAAGCGAGAACGCCGTCCAGGTACAACCGGCGCGGCAGACATCGGCGTAGTAGCAACCGCGGCAGTATCCCCAGAGATCGTCGACGGTACGGTCGCGCATGTAGCGGAGCGGCGCCGCGCGCTCCCAGATGTCGCGCAGCGACGCGTCTCGGATATTGCCGCCGGTCCACGGCTCCGTCTGCAGCGACGGACAACCCTTGATCGCGCCGTCAGCCTCGATTCCCAGCGTCGTGCAACCGGCCCCGCACGAGGCCGTGTGCCCGCGCCCGCCGGCGCCACCGCGCAGGATCGATTCGTACGGTCCGAAGTAGCCCAGGTTGTTGCCCGGCCACAGAATCACGCCCGCCTCGTTGCAGCGAGCCTTGAGCCGCGCGAGCAGGGGGAACAGCTCCAGCAGATCTTCGGGTTGCAACAGCACCTCTGGCGCGTCGGCGGCGCGCCCCATCGCGGCGGTGACCTGGATCTGCCAGGCGCGAGCGCCGAATCCGATCGCGGCCTCCAGCACGTCGGGCAATTCGGGCATCGACAGCTTGTTGATCTGGGTGTTCACCGAGATCGGGACACCGGCGGCGCGCAGGTTGGCCGCCGCAGCAACGGCGCCATGGTACGCCCCGGCCACGCCGCGCAACCGGTCGTGCGTCGCTTCGCGTCCGTCGATCGAGATGCTCGCGCTCTGCAACCCCGCCGCCGCGGCGCCGCGCGCGCGCTCGACCGTCATTCCACGGCCGCCGGTGGTCATCGAGCACTGCATGCCGGCCTGCCGGATCGCGGCGACGATCGCCAGCCAGCCGTCTTTCAGATAGGCCTCGCCACCGATGACGGTGACCTCGAGGACCCCCAGCTCCGCCATCTGCCTGACCAGGTCCAGGCACTCTTCGGTCGTGAGCTCGTCGGGTCGCGTCCGGCCCGCGCGCGATCCGCAGTGGCGGCACGCCAGATCACACTTCAGCGTCAGCTCCCAGACCGCATAGATCGGGCGCCAGCCGCGGTCCTGCGAGCGCGCTTCCGAAGCGAGCGGCAGGTTCCGTCGAGCGTTGCCCGCGCGCGGCGCGATGGGCAGTGAGCGGCCGATTCGGCTGCGCTCGGGCGAGATCGAGGTACGGTCGGCCATGGCTGCGCTCGCGCAAACAAGCAATTGCCGTGCCCTGGAGCCAAACAGCGCGTTGGCCGTATCGTTCACCGGGACGCGCGACGCGACCCGGACATCGCTGTCGGCCCCCGAATAGATATTTGAGGTCGCCGATCAGCCGCCGGCACCGCTCCCCCTGTCAGCGGTGTCGGGGGCGAGGCGATTCTCAGAGTGCTTTCAGGAACGCCTCCAGATCCTTGGTCTGTTGTGTCGTCAGGCCCAGGTTGAAGTGCGTCTGATAGTGCTGGACGACGTCGTTGATCGTTGCCGCCTGCCCGTCGTGGAAGTAGGGCGCGCGAGCGGCCAGGCCTCGCAGCGGCGGGGCGCGGAATTTTCCGACGTCCGCCCACAGGCCGGTGTTGAGCGCCCGGCCGGGATCGCACGTGACCTTGGTCTCGCCCGTGGTCTTGTTCTGCAACGTGAGCAGCGGCAGATCGGAGCCGCACTTGGGCGGCTCGGCGGTACCGGTATTGAAGAACGCCACCACCGAGTGGCCACCGACGTTGGGCGTGTCGTGGCAACCGCTGCATTTGCCGGCGGTGTTGAACACGACCTGACCGCGATAAATGGCGCCACGCGCGGCCGCCACCGAGCCGTCATTGCCCGCCCCCGCGTACTTGGACCATCCGTCATAAATGTTGAAGACGTTCGGATTGAACGGCTGTCCCTGGGGATCGTTGCCGGCGGAATCGTTGATGCCGATGTAGAATGGCTGAGCGAGAAGAGCCGCAGGTCCCCCGTTGGCCCCGTCAGAATCGAGGCGACCGGCCTGGAAGTCGACGCTCTGAGCGAAGATCACGCCGAACATGAAATCGCCCGCCGCGGCCGCCACGTCGGCCGGCGCCGGATTGGCCGGGTCGCGCTGTTCATGCAGGCGCGCGGCGCCGGGCAAGAAACCTTCCAGCTGCGCGAGCACGGTAGTTGTCGGGTTCCCGGTCCAGAGAATGCTCGCAACTTTGCTCTCGTTGGCGGTGGGCGCCGGACGCCGAAAGTTGCTGTACTGAGTGGTGGTAGAGAACCCGTACGGATCGCTGACCGCGGCGAGCGTGAACTCCGCCGTCGGGCTCACGGTGCGCGTGAAGCGAGTCACCCCGCGCTGGACCGACAGATCGACGAACGTATTGACCCGGGCGGAGAAGTTGGAGATATCCGCGTCGGGTCGCGTGCCGTTGTCCACGAGATTGAACAACGGATTCGTGCCCAGCGACGTGAGGAACAGCAGGGCGTTGGTGATGTTGTTCGTGGTCCATCCTTCCGCCGACGAGTGGCACGTTTCGCATGTGCGCGGGTTCGTTCCCAGCGCCTGGAAGAATGGATTCGTGCGGTCGATGGTCCCGGACGTGTGAAGGCTCTCCGCGATGCCGGACAGATTGAGCGCCGGTGCCAGCGCGCTGGTCGTTTCGACGGTCGTCTCTGGTTCATTGGTCGTGGCTGGAACGCCACATCCAATGAACGCAAAGAATAGGCCTGCCAATAGCACCTCGGTTGCCTTGCGGAGAACACACCATCTGAGGGACGTCGTCTCTTTCATGAGAGGCTCCTTTGGGGTTCATTGTTCGCGCCGCCGGTGGCGTACGAGCGTGTGCCGGCGCAATCCTGGTCGGCCCCTGACAACGCACCCCCGATCGCAATATTCCCCGTCGCTGCAAATACCCTTCGCCGGTCGTTCGATGGCATCGAACTCGCGCGCGCTGACTTGTCAGCGTGCTGACGGGAGCGCGGGGGTCCGATCGGCGTGATTCAGGCTCAGGGCTCCGGCGAGCGCGATGTCGACGGGGACGTCTGGGCCGCGGCGGGCGCCGGGACGGACGCCGCGCTCGGACCGCGCACGCGCTCCTCCGCACGCGGTGCCATCAGCGCCAGTAACGCCGGCGCCAGCGTCAGCGCCGCCAGCAGGCACGTCGCCTCGCCCAGGATCGCGACCGCGCCGAACGAACGGATGCCGGCGTTGGCCGACAGCAGCAGCGATCCGTAGCCGATGATCGTCGTCCACGAGCAAAGCACCACGGCGCCGCCGGTCGTTGCCAGCGTGTGGCCGAGATCCGCGGGGCCGCCCTCGCGCTCGCGCGCGACGACGTTGACGGCGTAGTCGACGCCGATGCCGAGCGTGATGGGCAGCGCGATGAAATCGAGGAAGTTGACCTTGATGCCGAGCAGCGCCGCGCACGCGATCATCACCGTCGTGCCGGCGACGACGCTCGCGAGCGTCGCGACGACGTGCCGCCCGCGCCCGACGACGACGACCACGAACAGCACCACGCCCAGCAGCGCCGCCAGCGTCGCGCCCGGCCCGGCGCGCGTCACGGCGCGCAGCACGTCGGCGAACACGAACGCGCCGCCACCCACCGCCATCTCGCCGGGCAGCTTCAACGCGCGCACCGAGTCGGCGAACGCGATCATGTGGCGGCCGTTCCAGCCGTCGAAACGCGACGCCTGGTTCGCGAACAGCAACCGGCCGCGCGTGCCGTCGCGCTCGACGAAGCGGCGCGCCAGCGGCGGAGGCACGTCGGCTTCGGTCATCGGCTTCAGATCGTCGGCGGGGCGGAAGCGGCGCAGGCCGGCGAGCTCGCGCGCATCGAGGAGCTCCAGCTTCTTGTCGTCGATGAGGTGCCGGATCTGGGCGAGCACTTCCAGCTTCTGCGCCTGGTCCTTGGGCACGAAGCTCTCGATCGATCCGACGCGGCGGAAGAGCGCTTCACCCGGACGCGTACCGGCCTCGTCCTCGGCATGCGCGCGCAGGGTGCGCTCGATGGCCTGGGCCTGCTCTCGATCGGCGGCGCCGATGACGAAGCCGCCGACCAGCTGGCGCCCGAATGCCTGATCGATCGCCGCCATCCAGCGGTGCGCTTCGCTGGCCACGCCGCTGTCGGCGCGCAGCCGCTGCCAGTCGTACTCGTAGGGATCGCCGGCCAGGTAACGCCAGGTGATCAACGCCGCCGCCAGCACGACCGCGCCGCCGAGCGCGGCAACGACGGCCGGCCGTCGCGGCGACAAGCGCGCCAGCAAGCGCCCCAGCCCGGGCTCGGGGGCCACACGGATCGCGCCCCTTCGTTCCAGCATGGCGAGCAACGCCGGCAACATGGTGTACGCCGACGCCCAGCACAGCAGCATCCCGCCGCCGCCGATGACGCCGAAGTCGCGAAAGCCGCGGAAGTCGGTGACGATCAGCGACGCGTACGCGCTGCCGGCCGCCAGCGCCGCGGTCAGCGTGCCGGTGAAGGATCCGCCGAGCGCGGTCGACAGCGCGCGCACGCCGGCCTCGCCGCGGCGGCGCGCTTCCAGATAGCGCGCCAGCACCAGGATGCCGAAGTTGATGCCGTTGCCGACGACGATCGACGACAGGAACGCGGTCACGCTGTTGAGATGCCCGATCACCAGACGCGCGACGCCGAACGCCGCCAGCGTGCCGACCGCGAGCGATCCAAAGAGCGCCATCAGCGCGGGCATCGACCCGAAGTACAGCAGCAACGAGACGCCGACGATGCCCACGGTCAGCACCACCGCCAGCGTCAGCCCGCGCAGGATCGCGCGGTGCTCGGCGACGGCGATGACGACGTCCTCGGTCAGGCCGATCGCGACGCGGGGGCCGATCTCGCGCGAGGTCTCGGCGACGGCGCGATCGAGCGCGGCGACCAGGCGCTCGCCCTCGGGCACCGACGTCGAGGGGAATGGGGCCTCGACGATCAGCAGCTGGAGCTGGCCATCGGGAGAGACCAGCTCACTCGGCTGGTTGGCCTTGTCCTCGCCCTCGCGCAGCCGGCGGCGCAGCTTGTCGATCTCGGCGCGTTCCTGGGCGGCGTCGCGCGCGTCCTCCTCGGCGCTGGTCAGTGACACATAGAGCGGGTTGGCGCGCAGCTTGGCGCGCCGAATCGTGGCGCCGAGCGAATCGCGCGCTGCCTCGAGGTCTGCGAGCGGCGCGAACAGGAAGCGGTGGTCCCAGGCGAAGCGGCGCCCGACGCCTTCGTCGCTGACGACGTCGGCCACCAGCGACGGGTCGAGGGCGCGGATACGCGCGGCCAGCGAGCGGGCGGCCGCGCTGCGGCGCGCGGCGTCGTGGCTCGACACCGCGACCAGCACCAGGCCCAGCGCCTGGGTGCGGCGCTCGATGCGCTCGAGGTCGCGCACCGACCGTTCCTGCGGCGGCAGGAGGTTCGACAGATCGGCGCGGACGGGGAGCTGAAGCGCGAGCGCGGCGCCGGCCGCGGCGAGCAACCCGCCGACCGCCAGGATCGCGCGCCGCCGGCGGTCGATCCAGGCGGCGTATTGCCAGCCGGCGTATGGCCGGCCGGCGTATGGATCCGATCGTGGGTGATTCATGGCCGGCGACGTGACGAGCGGCAAACCGATACCATGCTGGAATGCGCGTCGCTCGAAAGAACGGTGCCAATTGCGGTGCATTGTTGCGCGTTGGTTGACCTCTGCCCCGCAACATGGCATCGCTGCCAGTCGTAGGGAGGCGACACTCACGCACATGGAGCGCCTGAGGAATCTGCTGCGGTTGGTCGTGAGCCTGCTGCTGGCGCAAGCGATCTTCCTCGGGCGCCTGGCAGTGGTACTGCTGGCGATCGTTCCGACCTGGATTGGGCATGCGATTGATAGCCTGCGTCTCCTTTCGCGCCGCCGGTCGCCGCCGCCGGCGCGCACGACGCTCGCTGGCCGGCGGCCGCGGATCCTCTTCGTCGGTGGCACACTCAACCACACCACGCAGGTGCAGCAGATTGCCGCGGCGTTGCCGGAGTGCGAGCCCGCATTCACCTGGTACTATTGCGACGGTGCTCTCGAGCTCTTGCGCCGGCTCGGCTGCCTCGAGTCGACCGCCCTCGGCAAGAAGCTGCGCGCGCGCTGCCGCGCTCATCTCGAGGCGCAGGGCTTGCCGCTGGATCTCGACGGGCGCGCCGGCCGCTACGATCTGGTGGTCACCTGCTCGGACCTGGCGATCCCGCGCAACGTGCGCTCGGGCGTGGTGGTGCTGGTCCAGGAGGGAATGACCGACCCCGAAGACGTGATCTTCAGGATCATCAAGGCGTTGCGCCTGCCGCCCTGGCTGGCCGCCACGTCATCGACGACCGGGCTCAGCCACGCCTATGACCGCTTCTGCGTCAGCAGCGACGGTTATCGCCGCCTGTTCATGCGCAAGGGCGTACCCGACGAAAAGATCGTGGTCACGGGCATTCCCAACTTCGATGATTGCAGGCGCTTCCTCGACAACACCTTTCCCCATCACGGCTACACGCTGGTTTGCAGCTCGGACATCCGCGAGACGGCGCGCTGGGAGGACCGGCCACGGTTCATTTGCCAGGTCATCGACATCGCGGCCGGACGGCCGATCATCTGGAAGCTGCATCCGAACGAAAATGCCGTTCGCGCGCGCGCCGAGCTGGCGCGCCACGCGCCGGACGCGCTGGTGTTCGAGAACGGCAACACCGAGGAGATGATTGCGAATTGCGCCGTCCTCGTCACGCAGTTCTCGTCGACGGCCTACGTGGGCCTGGCGCTGAACAAGGAGGTCCACTCCTATTTCGACGTCGAGGAGCTGGCGCGCCTGTGCCCGATCCAGAACGGCAGCACCAGCGCGCGGCGCATTGCGGGGGTTTGCCGCGACTTGCTGGGATTACCCGGGCCGGCAACCGGGACCGCGGCCCCGCGCAATGCGGGCAATGGGAGCCACGCAATCGGCACAAACAACGCGCTCGACACAATCGACACGACACTGGCTCGCACTTTTCACACAAGCTCGCGCTGACCGTCGTAGGTTCGCGTCTTCATGCGGGATGCCTGAGCACGCGACGCTGCGCCGGCGTGCCCTTCGGCGTCTCCTATTCGTGGTTCGCGTCGCCGTCGTGGCGGGCCTGATCGCGCTGCTGGCGCGGCTGATTCACCCCGGCGACCTCGCGCGCGCCCGCGCGTTGGTCGCGCAGATGCGGTGGACGCTGGCGCTGGTGTTGTTGCCGACGTTGCTCGCCATGACCATCGATGCGCTCGGGTGGCGAACGATCCTGAGAACGCTGGGGTATCGCGTGCGCTGGAGGCGCATGCTCGAGCTGCGTCTCTCGGTCGAGGCGATCGTGCTGGCCATGCCCGGCGGCTCGGTCGCCGGCGAGGCGGCGAAGATCGCGCTGCTGGAACGCCGCGCCGAGGTTCCGATCGCCGTCGGTGCGGCGAGCCTGGCGCTCACCAAGCTGCAATTGATCGCTTCGGACGCGATCTATCTGTTGCTCGCGGGCATCGCCGTCGGGTTCACTGCCGGCGGTTGGCGAATCGACCTGCCGGCCAGGCTCGCGTTCGCGGGCGCGGCGCTGACCGCGGCGGTCACCGTCGCTCTGGCGTTTCTCCTGCACAGATCCCAGTCGGGGACCTGGCTCGCGCGCGCGATCGCCCGGCTGCCGAGCGCACCGATCCGCGCCTGGATGGAGCAGCGCCGCGCCCGCTTCGAGGAGCTGGATCGGGCGACGCGACGTCATTTCGATTCGTCGCGGGCCGCGCGCCTCGCCTGCTTCGTCCCCTTTCTGAGCGAGTGGCTGATCGAGGGCGCCGAGACCTGGCTGATCCTCCGCTGCATTGGCACCACGCTCGGCCTCGGTCAAATCCTGGCCCTCGACGGGGTGGGCTCGTTGCTGCGGGCCATGGTCATCTTCGTGCCCGCCGGGCTCGGCGTTCAAGATGCAACGCAGCTCATGTTGATGCGGGAATTGCACGTAACTGACCCAATTGCGACAGGCGCTGCGTTTATTTTCGTCAAACGGACAAAAGAGGTTTTCTGGATCGTCATCGGATCGTTGTTTTTGGCTGTTAGAAGGGATCTGTGGCGACGCAAGCAGCCGAAGTCCCGCACGACGCCCGAAGCAGCGCCCTGAAGATCGTCGGCGTCATCCAGGCACGCGTGGGGTCGACCCGGCTGCCGGGCAAGGTGCTGCTGCCACTCGGAGGGCGCCCCGCGCTCGAACGGATGCTCGCGCGCGTCGCGCACGCCGAGCACCTCGACGAGATCGTGGTGGCGACGACCCGCCTCGCGGCCGACGATTCGATCCGCCGGCTCGCCGCCGCCTGCGGGGTGGCGTGCATCTCCGGCGACCCCTATGACCTGGTCGACCGGCACCTGCTGGCGGCGCGCGCAACCGGGGCCGACGCGATCGTGAAGATTCCATCGGATTGCCCGCTGATCGATCCGGCGGTCATCGACGAGATCGTGGGGTTCTTCCGCGCGAATTCGGAGCGCTACGCTTACGTGAGCAACCTGCACCCGGCGACCTGGCCCGACGGCAACGACGTCGAGGTCATCCGCCTCGACGCGCTGGAGGCGACCGCACGCGAAGCGAAGCGGCCCTTCGAGCGCGAGCACACCACGCCGTTCATCTGGGATCAGCCGGAGCGGTTCGCGCTCGCCAACGTCCGCTGGTCGACCGGCCAGGACCTGTCGGCGACGGTGCGGCTCACGCTCGACTACCAGGAAGACTATCAACTGATCTCGGCGGTGTTCGAGGCGCTGCATCGCGCGGGCTCCGCCGACGCCGCGGGCGCCTTCGTGCCGCCCTTCACCGTCGAGGCGATCGTCGACCATCTCGATCGCCATCCAGAGGTGCGCGCGCTCAACGCCGCGTACACCGGCCAGTCCTGGATCCAGAGCTATGCGTCCGAATTGCGCACGCTGGCCGGTGGCGCGCAACGCGCGCAGCTCGCGCCGGATGCGCCGGCGGCCGACGCGGCCGCCTGGGAGGTTCCATGAGCGATTTCAGCGCGCTGGAAGCGCAGGCGAAGCGCGTGCGCGGCCACGCGATCCGCATGGCGACGAACGGCGGGTGCTTCCTGGGCGCATCGCTGTCGTGCGCCGACCTGCTGGTCTACCTCTATGACCGGGTGCTGCGCGTGTCGCCGGATCGGCTGACCGATCCCACGCGCGACTATCTGTTGCTGTCGAAGGGTCACGACGTGCCCGCGCTCTACGGCACGCTGGCCGAGCGCGGCTATTTCTCGACGGCGCGGCTGGCGAACCACCTGGCCATCGACGACCACCTCTACTGGCACCCGAACCGCGCGGTCCCCGGTGTCGAGTTTCACTCGGGATCGCTTGGTCACCTGATGTCCGTCGGCATGGGCATCGCCGTCGACGCGCGCCTGCGGCAAGAGCCGTCGCGCGCGCTCGTGCGCGTCTTTGTGATCTTGGGCGACGGTGAGCTCGACGAGGGCTCGGTGTGGGAGGCGGCGCTGGTCGCGGGCGCGAAGAAGCTCGACAACCTGGTGGTCATCGTCGACCGCAACGGCTTTCAGGCCAACCTGGCCACCGAGGAGCTGATTCCGCTGGAGCCCCTCGCCGACAAGTTCGCGGCCTTCGGCTTCGCGGTCGCCGACACCGATGGCCACAGCTTCTCCGCGCTGGAGCAGGCGTTCGCGACGCTGCCGCGCACGCCCGGCAAGCCGACCGCGATCATCGCGCGCACCGTGCGCAACAAGGGCCTGCCCAGCCTGGAGGGGCGCGCCGAGCGCTGGTTCGTCGACCTGCACCCCGAGGAGGTAACGATGTTGCTTGCCGAGCTCGAGGGCGCGGCCGCGGGCGAGCTGCGCTCACCACCGCTGGTGGTTCGATGAACCCGAACGCCGCGCCCGCGGGGATGCCCGCACCGACCTACGAGGCGACGCTGGGCGCGCTCTGCGCGGCCGACGAGCGCATCATCGTGATGACCGCCGAGAACCGCGCCGCGATCCGCAACCTGCCGGCCGCGATCGGCGCGCGCTTCATCGACGTCGGCATCTGCGAGCAAACCATGGTCGGCATGGCCGCCGGCCTGGCGCTGCGCGGGCGCGTGCCGGTGGTGCACGCGCTGTCGACCTTCCTGACGCTGCGGGCGTTCGAGTTCGTGCGCACCGACGTCGGCATCGCGCACCTGCCGGTGAAGCTGGTCGGCGGCGTACCCGGCTTTCTGTCGGAGGCCAACGGCCCCACGCACCAGGCGATCGACGACATCGCCGTGATGCGCGCGATCCCTGGCATGGAGATCTTCTGCCCCGCCGACGATCGCGAGCTGTGCGCGGGTTTGCCGGCCGTGCTCGCCAGCCCGTCGCCGACGTACGTTCGCTACAACGCGCGTCCTTCGGCGCTGGCGCACGAGCCGTTCGCGCTCGGCCGCGCCGAGGTGTCGGGCGGCGGCGGCGATCTCGCCGTGCTGGCGGCCGGCATGCTGGTGCCGTTCGCGGCCGAGGCGTGCACGTCGCTGCGCGCGTCGGGCGTCGGGGCGCGCCTCGTCAACCTGCGCACGATCGCGCCGCTCGACGAGGCGGCGATCCTGGACGCGGTCGCCGGGTGTCGGGTGCTGGCCACCGTCGAGGACCACCTGCTGGTCGGCGGCCTCTACGCAGCGGTGGCCGAGGTCCTGGTGCGCCACCGCGTCTCGGTGCCGGTGGTGCCGATGGGTCTCGACGCGCGCTGGTTTCGGCCCGGGCGCCTCGCCGATGTGCTCGAGCACGAGGGCTTCAGCGCGGCGCGCCTGGCCTCGCGCTTCAAGAAGGCGCTGGCCGAACACGGCGGATCCGCGCGGCGGCGCACGCCCGCGCCGGCGGCGCCGAGCCTGGCGGGCGGCATGTACGCGAACCGCATCGCCTTCAACGCCGATTACCCGTCGATCGCGTCGTCGGACGCGCTCTACTCGCGCGCGGCGCGGCTGATCCCCGGCGGCACCCAGACGCTGGCCAAGGGCGTGGGACAGCACGTGCGCGGCGTGGCGCCCAAGTATCTGCACGCCGGCAAGGGCGCGCACGTGGTCGACGTCGACGGCAACGAGTACCTCGACATGACCATGGGCGTCGGCCCGCTGGTGCTGGGCTACTGCGATCCCACCGTCGACGAGGCGATCCGCGCCCAGCTCGCCCAGGGCATCACGTTCTCGCTGATGCACCCGCTCGAGGTCGAGGTCGCCGAGCTGGTGCGCGGCATGGTGCCGGGCGCCGAGCGCGTGCGCTTCGGCAAGAACGGCTGCGACGTGACGACGGCGGCGGTGCGGGTTGCGCGCGCGTTCACCGGCCGCGACAAGGTGCTGTGCTGCGGCTACCACGGCTGGCACGACTGGTACATCGGCGTCACCGACCGCAATCGCGGCGTGCCCGCTGACGTCGCCGCGCTGACCCACACGTTCGCGTACAACGATCTCGATTCGGTTGCTCGAGCGCTGGATCACGAGACCGCGTGCGTGATCCTCGAACCGACGACGTTCGAGCCCCCGCGCGACGGCTTCCTCGGCGAGCTCAAGCGCCTGTGCGCGGCGCGCGGCGCGCTGCTGATCTTCGACGAGATGTGGACCGGGTTCCGGCTGGCGCTCGGCGGCGCGCAGGAGCGCTTCGGCGTGACCGCGGACCTGGCTTGCTTCTCGAAGGCGGTCGCCAACGGCATGCCGCTGTCGCTGCTCACGGGGCGCGCCGACGTCATGCAACTGCTCGAGCGCGACGTCTTCTTCTTCTCGACCTTCGGCGGCGAGGCGCTGTCGCTGGCCGCGGCGCAGGCGACCCTGCGCGAGCTGCGCGACCGCCAGGTGCCGGCGGCGCTGGAGCGGCTGGGCGCGGGCCTGCGCGGCGCCTACAACCAGCTGGCCGAATCGCTGGGCGTTCCGTTCACCCGCTGCGTCGGCTTCGGCTGCCGCACCATGATCACCTTCGCCAGCAGCGCCGACCACGCCGGCGTGGCGGCGGGCGCCGATCCGTTGCTGATGAAGTCGTTCGTGCAGCAGGAGCTGATCAAGCGCGGCGTGCTCTGGGGCGGGTTCCACAACCTGTCGGCGGCGCACACCGAGGACGACATCGCGCATCTGCTGCGCGCGTACGCCGACGTGCTGCCGCTGCTGCGCGCGGCGCTGGAAGAGCGCCGCCTGGAGTCGTCGTTGCGCGGAGCGCCGCTGGAGCCGGTCTTTCGCCGCACCGGCAACTTCAACGTGAAGCCGACACCGCCCGCCGCCGGGAAGGACGTGCCCGATGCGCGGGTCTGACATTCCAGCGCCCGACGCCGCTTCGACGCCGGCGCTGTTCTCGCTCACGGGCCGCGTCGCCGTGGTCACGGGCGCCGCCGGCCTGCTCGGCCGCGAGCACTGCCGCGCGCTGGCCGAGGCGGGGGCGATCGTCATCGCCACCGACGTCGACCTCGCGGGCTGCCATGCGACCTCGCGCGCGCTCAACGAGGCCGGGTTGCGGCAGGTGCATCCAGTCGCCGCCGACATCACCGACGCCCAGGGGCTGGGCCGCGTGCGCGACGCCGCGCTGCGGGCCGGCGATCGGCTCGACGTGCTGGTCAACAACGCCGCCCTCAACGACCGCTTCGCCGACGCCGAGAGCGCGGCGCGTCTGTCGCGCTTCGAGAACTACCCGATCGAAGCCTTCCGGCGCGCACTCGACGTCAACGTGACCGGGATGTTCCTCGCGTCCCAGGTGCTGGGCGCCGAGATGGCGAAGCGCGGAAGCGGCAGCATCATCAACATCGCGTCGACGTACGGCATGGTCGGCCCCGATCAGCGCATCTACCGGCGGCCCGACGGAAGCCAGGCGTTCTGGAAGAGCCCTGTCTACCCGGCCAGCAAGGGCGCCGTGCTCGCGTTCACGCGCTACCTGGCCACGTACTGGGCCGATCGCGGCGTGCGCGCGAACAGCCTGTCGCCGGGTGGTGTCGCCCAGCCGGGTCAGGAAGAGTATTTCGTCGAGAACTACCGCCGCCGCACGCCGCTCGGCCGCCTGGCGCAGTCGAACGAGCTGTGCGGTGCCGTGCTGTTCCTCGCGAGCGATGCGTCCAGCTACATGACCGGAGCGAACCTGGTGATCGACGGAGGATGGACCGCATGGTGACGCGATGGTGATCCAATGTTGATGGACGGACTGCCCGTGAGCGCGCCGCTCCTGGAGCGCGAGCTGGAGATGCGCGCCGCGCGCGTCAAGGTGGTGGCCACCGACGTCGACGGCGTGCTCACCGACGGTGGCGTCTATTACTCCGCCGAGGGCGAGGCGCTGAAGCGGTTCTCGGTGCGCGACGGCATGGGGGTGGAACGCCTGCGCGCGGACGGCGTCGAGATCGCGTTCGTCACGCGCGAGTCGTCGCGCCTGGTCGAGCGTCGGGCCGAGAAGCTGAAAGTGCGCTACTGCTACCTCGGCGTCGGCGACAAGAAGGCGGCGCTGCCGCGGCTGCTCGAGGACACCGGCATCGAGATCGCGGAGCTCGCGTACATCGGCGACGACGTCAACGACGCCGGGATCATGAGCGCCGTCGCGAACAGCGGCCTGGTTGGCGCCCCTCTCGATGCCGTGCGGACCGTGCTGCACAGCGCGCACTACCGTTGCGCGCGGCCCGGGGGCTATGGCGCGTTCCGCGATTTCGCCGAATGGATCCTCGGCTTGCGCGCTCAGGCGCGGACGCCGAAGGCGATCGACAACCGCGACTACCAGTGGGGGGATTCACCATGACGGTCAAGGACGTGTCCGTGGATGCGCAGGTGGATGCGCAGGTGGACGCGCAGGTGGATACGAACGATGCGTTGCCGGCGGCCGTGAGGCTGGCGACCGAGGCGCCACGCGTGCGCGTCGGCAACAAGGGCATCGGCGGCGCAGCGCCGGTGTTCGTCATCGGTGAGATCGGCATCAACCACAACGGCTCGGTCGAGATCGCCAAGCGGCTCATCGACGGCGCGGTGCTCGCGGGCGCCGACGCGGTCAAGTTCCAGAAGCGCACGCCGGAGAGGTGCGTGCCGCGCGATCAGTGGAACATCGAGCGCGACACGCCCTGGGGCCGCATGACGTACATCGAATATCGGCGGCGCATGGAGTTCGGCCCGCGCGAGTACGCCGAGATCGATCGCTATTGCGCCGAGCGGCGCATGCTCTGGTTCGCCTCGTGCTGGGACGAGGAGTCGGTCGACTTCATCGAGTCGTTCGCGCCCCCTTGCTACAAGGTGGCGTCGGCTTCGCTGACCGACGTCCCGTTGCTCAAGAAGATGCGCGCCACCGGACGCCCGCTGATGCTGTCGACGGGCATGTCGACCAACGAGGAGATCGCGGCCGCGGTCGACGCCGTGGGGCGCGACAATCTGCTGATCGCGCACGCGACGTCCAGCTACCCCTGCCCGCCCGAACACCTGAACCTGAACATGATCCGCACGCTCAAGGCGCAGTACCCCGAGTGCGTCATCGGGTATTCAGGCCACGAGGTTGGTCTCGCGCCGACCTGGGCGGCGGTCACGCTGGGCGCGGCGTTCGTCGAGCGGCACATCACGCTCGACCGCGCGATGTGGGGCAGCGACCAGGCGGCGTCGGTCGAGATCGGCGGCTTGCTGCGCCTGGTGGCCAGCATCCGCGACATCGAGCGGTCGATGGGCGACGGCGTGAAGCGGATCTACGAAGGCGAGCTCGCGGCGCGCAAGAAGCTGCGCCGCGTGGTCAGCGCGCCGGCGATCCCGACCAACTGAGCGGACAGGGCCTGGCCACGGCTGATTTGTTTTCGGATCCCGTCGCGACCTGGCGCGTGCTCTCGCCGGTCGCCATCATCGTCGTCGCGCTGATCTTGATCGCGCTCGAGCGGCGCTGGCCGTACACGCGCGGGCAGCGTTTCCTGCGCGCCGGGATCGGCGTGGACCTGATCGGCTACGCGCTGGTGCAGAGCTACCTGCTGGGCTTGGTCATCGCGCATGTCTCGGCGTGGCTCGACGGTGTGACCGGGCTGTCGCGACTGCACCTCGTCAGCGCGTGGCCGGTGGGCGTGCAGGTCGCGTTCTTCGTCATCACGCACGACCTGTATATTTATTCGTTCCATCGCCTGCAGCACCGATCGCCGCTGCTCTGGCGCATCCACGAGGCGCACCATGCGACCGCCGACGTCGACTGGCTGTCGGGCGCGCGGTCGCACGCGTTCGAGATCTTGATCAACCAGACGGTCGAGTTCGCGCCGATCGTGCTGCTGGGCGCGGCGCCCCAGGTCACGCTCATCAAGCTGACGCTCGATTCGATCTGGGGCATGTACATCCACGCCAACATCGACGTGCGGTCGGGCCGGCTGCAGTGGATCATCAACGGCCCCGAGATGCACCGCTGGCACCACGCGATCGAGATCCGCGACGGCGTGAACTTCGCCACCAAGTTCGCGTGGTGGGACTGGCTATTCGGAACGGCACTCCGCCCGGCGGGCAAGCCGTCGGGTTTCGGAATCACCGAGCCGTTCCCGAGCGGGTATTGGGCGCAGCAGGTTTACGCGTTCCTGCAGCGTCCGCCGCGAGCGGCGGACGCTGCTCGCCGCCACGCACGCGAGCCGCTTGGTTGTCGTGTCTCACACAGATCGGGGCGGCAGCGTCCGGATCATCAGTGCTAGAACGGCTTCTCGACGGGAGCGCAGGACGTATGCCAGCGACTAAAAAAGCGAAGCACGAATCGGACGAGCTGAGGCCCGAGTACGACTTCTCGGGCGGTATTCGTGGGAAGTATGCGGCGCGCGTCGCTCGTGGAACCAACGTCGTGGTCTTGGACCGCGACGTCGCTGACGTTTTCAAGACTTCGAAGGCCGTAAACGCGGCCCTCCGCTCACAGCTCAAGCGCAAGCCGGCCCGCAAGGCTCGGCGGCCAACCCAGCGCTGAACCTGGCGGGCCTTCGGCCCGCCTAGGTTACGTCCTCAGCGGCGCGCGCCACGCGCCGCGCGCGGCGTCTCGTCGGTGTTGACCATCGCGCCGCGCGGGCCGCGCGCGCCGCCGCGGCGGTGCTTGCCGTGCTTCGGCACGGGGGCGTGGATCTCCGGGCCCTCGCTCGGGGGCTCGTCGCCGGCGTCCAGCTCGGGCGGCGACTCGGGCTCGGGGCGCGTGGTCATCTTCTTGACCCAGTCGAGGCACTGCTTCTCGGTGAACGTCGCCTCGTGCCGATCGAAGACCAGCGGCTGCGACGCCGCCTGCTCGTACTCCTCGTCGGTGATGTGCCCGCGCTGGTGCACGGTTGCCAGGATGCGCCGCACGTACTTGTCCCACGGCGGATACGGCGCTCCGTGGCAGTACTGGATGTAGCGGCGCTTGGGGTTGGGCAGCATCGACGAGAAGAACGCGCCCTCGAGCGGCGTCAGCTCCGACGGGCGCTTGCCGAAGTAGTGCCGCGCGGCCGCGCCGATGCCGTAGATGCGCGGACCGAACTCGATCGCGTTGAAGTAGAGCTCGAGGATCCGCTCCTTGGGCAGCACCTGCTCGAGATACCAGACGAGAAACAGCTCCTGCAGCTTGCGCGACAGCGTCTTCTCCTGGCTGAGCAGCACGTTCTTCACCATCTGCATGGTGATCGACGACGCGCCGATGCGGAACCCGCCGCGCTCGAGGTTGCGCTTCAACGCGCCCTTGAACTGCGACGTCACCCAGCCGTGGTGCTTGAAGAAGCCGTTGTCCTCGGTGGTCATGATCGACCCGATGAGATAGGGCGAAATCTCGGCGTAGGGCGTGAAGTCCGGGTTGTCGGGCCCGACGACGAACTGCATGGTCTCGGTCTCGCCCGGCGCCATCCCCGGACCGGGCGGCTGCGGCACTTCGACCGTCATCACGATCGGCTCGCCGTCGCGCAGCGCCACCACCGCCTCGGGCGCCTTGACCACCTTGCAACCGTTGATGCCGACCTTGCCGCGCAGATCCAGCGACTCGAGATCGGCGAAGTCGATCTTCGTGCCGACCAGCGCCTCGAAATTGCCCTGCAGCACGAACCCCTGCAGCCTGGGCGTCAGCGCCGCCGGGACGCTCGCGAGCAGCTTGGCGCAGGGCAGGCGCGGCACGGTGAGCGCGAGATCGATCTTCGGCACCATGCTGAGGTGGCTGCCGTCGGAGAAGACGTATTTCCCGCGCGGCAGCTCGACCGAGCCGGTGATGCGCGCCACCAGATTGCGAAGGCGCCCCTCGAGCAGCTCGAGCTCGACGCGCCGGCGCTGCGGATAGGCGACGCCACGAAGCACCAGCCCCAGCGACATCCCTTCGATCGGTTCGCTCGACAGCGCGTCGTGTTGCAGGCTGAGCCCGGTGACCGCCATGTCACCGCCGAAGCGCACGGACTCGCCGGCCCAGGTCAGATCGAACGCGGCGTCGATGTTCGAACGCGCCGGTGAAAGCACCGAGCGCGGCAGCACGTCGGCGATCTTGTCGAGCGAGAACTGCGCCGCCCGCAGCGACAGGCGCCCCTCGCGGTTGGCCGGCTGCGCCGTGCCCTTTGCGGTCCACAGTGACTCGCGCGCGCCGCCGTAGCTGCCGTGCAGATCGATCACCACGCCGCGTCCGTCGTCGGACGGAGCGCCCGCCGCGGTGGGCGGCGGCCCCACGGTGCCGGTGATGCCGGTCAGGGCCAGCGTGGGCAGCGGCGTCGCGAATCCGTCCTGCACGCGCACCATCGGGTAGCCCTGCGGGTGCAAGCCCGACTTCAGCGCCGTGCGCACGTCGAGCTCGGTGGCGCCGAAGCGCGGACCCTTGTCGCCGCCGCCGAGCGCGAGCAGGCCCGATACGCCGCGCAGCCGCACCGACGCCTGCCGTCCGGGTGCGAGCAGGCCGGCGATGCCAGCGATCTTGAGCGCGAGCCCGCTCTCGAAATCCTGCACGTCGATCGTGCCGCTCTCCACCCGGATGCCCGGCAGCGACGACGACGAACCACTCGACGACGCCGGCGGGCTCTCGCCCTCGGTGCGCTTGCCGCGCAGGCGCGCCACGATGTCGCTGACGTTGTCACCGTCGCCGCCGCGCACGGCGTTGACGCGCAAGCCGACGACGGTGATCGGGCTGCCGCCCCACGCGGCGCTGAACGGGATCGCGATCTCGTCGGCGGCGACCAGCGGCGGCGCCTCGCTCTTGCCCGCCGCGCCCTCGACGACGAAGCCGCGCAGCACGAAGCGGCCGAGCCCGCCGCGCCCCTGCGCGATCGTCACCGGGCGGCCGAGCCGCGCGCCGATGCGGCCCGCGGCCAGGTGCGCGACGATGCCCCCGATCACGAACGGATAGAGCAGCAAGACCAGCAAGATCGCCGCACCGACGAGCCACAGCTTGGGACGCCGGCGCAGCAAGGCCGCCAGTGCGCTGACGGAGCCGCCGGACTTCGCGGATACGGGGGCCACTCGACGGACATCCTACCAGCACCGACGCCGGCCGATGCAGGAAGTTGTAGTAGGGGCAACCCGAGCGGGGTTTCCCTTGCCGCCCGCGCCATAAGGGCCGATGCTATCGAGGGAGACGCTGCAAGCCCGCCATGAGCATCACGCCCACCATCGGCGCGACTGACGAGACCGAGATGACGGGCGGCACGGCCGCGGATGCGCCTCCGGGCGCGCTGCCCGCACGCGACGAGATGCCCGCCGTGCTGCACCTCTATCGAACCGGCGATCTCGACGGTGCCGAGGCGCGCTGCCGCGCGATGGTCGAGCGCGATCCCGGTTGCGGCGCCGCCTGGAATCGCCTGGCGCGCATCGCCGAGCGGCGCGGGCAGCTCGCCGCGGCCGAGGAGCACTTCCGGCGCGCGATCGCGACGCTGGCCGATCCCGCCGAGGCGCACAACAACCTCGCCGTTCTGCTGCAGCGGCGCGGCGAGCTCGGCGATGCGCTCGATCACTACCACCGCGCGATCGCGCTCGGCATGCGGCACGCGATGCTGCACAGCAACCTCGGCTGCGTGCTGCGCAGCCTCGGACGCTTGCATGACAGCGCCGAGGAGTTCGCGCGCGCGCTGGCGCTCGACGATGCGCTGGCGCACGCGCACAGCAATCTCGGCGTGACGCTGGCGCTGCAGGGCGACACGGCAGGCGCGCGCGCGCACGGCCGCCGCGCCGTCGCGCTGCAGCCCGACTGGGACCTGGCGCACAGCAATTTGTTGTTCTGCCTGAACTACGCCGACGACCTCCACGCCGACGAGATCGCCGCGCAGCACCGCGCGTTCGGCCGCCGGCACGCGGGGCGCGACACCGGAGCGCCCGCGCGCGACGCCGACGACGATCCCGATCGCCCGCTCCGCGTCGGCCTGGTGTCGCCGGACCTCAAGCAACACTCGGTCGCGTATTTCGTCGAGCCGATCCTCGAAGCGCGCGACCCCGGCGCCGTCGAAATCACCTGTTACTCCGATACGCCCCGACTCGACGCCGTCAGCGAGCGCCTGCGCGCCGCCGCCGACCGCTGGCGATCGATCCACGGGCTCGACGACGAGTCCGTCGGGGAGCGCGTGCGCGCCGACCGCATCGACATCCTGATCGATCTCGCCGGCCACACCGCGGGCAACCGCATGTCACTGTTCGCAAGGCGCGCGGCGCCCGTGCAGATGACCTATCTCGGCTACCCGAACACGACCGGCCTCGACAGCGTCGACTGGCGCATCACCGACGCCTGGGCCGATCCACCGGGAACGACCGAATCACTCCACAGCGAGGAGCTGCTGCGCGTCGCGGGCGGCTTCCTCTGCTTTCGCCCGCGACCGGACAGTCCCGAGCCGGCGCCGCCGCCGATGCGCGAAAGCGGGCAGGTCACATTCGGCAGCTTCAACCTGCCGGCGAAGATCTCGCCGACGACGATGGCGCTCTGGGCCCAGATCCTGCGCCGCGTGCCCGGCTCACGCTTGCTGCTCAAGGGACCGGTGTTCGGCGACGCGGCGACGCGCGCCGCATATGAACGCCGACTCGCGGCCTCGCCGCTCGCCGGCTGCGACGTCGTGCTCTCGGGGCCGATCGCCGACGAGCGCGCGCACCTCGGCGCCTACGGCCGCGTCGACATCGCGCTCGACACGTTTCCCTACGGCGGAACGACCACGACCTGCGAGGCGCTGTGGATGGGCGTTCCCGTGGTGACGCTCGCGGGACGCACGCACGCGTCGCGTGTCGGCGCGAGCCTGCTCGCCCGCCTGGGCGAACCGTCGCTGATCGCCGATAGCCCGGCGGCTTACGTCGACGCCGCGGTCGCGCTGGCCACCGCGCCCGAACGACTGCTGGCGTTGCGGGCCTCGCTGCGGCCGCGGCTCAGCGCAAGCGGGATCACCGACGCGCCGGCGTTCGCGCGCCGCTTCGCCGAGGCGATGCGCCGCGCCTGGCACATCCACTGCGACAAGACGCGCGCCGCGCGCGCGCCACTGCCGGCGGGCACGACCGGCGCCCCCATGCGCGGCCCCCTGCGCGTGGTCGTGCCCGACACGCTCGATCAGATCACGCCCTACGTGCTGGCCGAACAGCACGATTGGTTCGAGGACGAGATCGCCTTCGTGC
>Ga0265314_10001105_pt1 | contig 31136 bp, 23 predicted proteins | sample 4126metaG_FD_203106 | JGI IMG/M metagenome (GOLD analysis project Ga0265314, IMG submission 203106) | Rhizosphere microbial communities from Carex aquatilis grown in University of Washington, Seatle, WA, United States - 4-1-26 metaG | ecosystem: Host-associated > Plants > Roots > Rhizosphere >... | reverse complement strand
AGGCGTAGCACGCATAGAACGCGCCCAGGCTCAGCAGCGTGAGCAAGAGGCCATAGATGAAGCGGGTCTGCGCGAGCGCGCGGTCCTCGCGGTAGAACTTCTCGAACAGCGCGCGGTAGCGGTCGAGAATCAGCCGCCCGATCGCGAACAGCTTCACCTCCTTGACGTGGCTGTCGCGCGTGAGGACCCACTCGAGGTAGTTGAGGCGTCGTGCCTCGGGCGCGCGCCAGCTATTGAGGCGGAACGACTGGTTCGACATCCGCGCCTCGGTGATGAACGCGGGGATGCTGGCGACGACCAGGATCACCACCGACATCGACGACAGGCGCGCCAGCAGGAAAGCGTAGCTGCCGAGCGTGATCGTGCTCTGCGCGATGCCGAGCACGCCCAGCACCATCGAGAGCGGGCGCGACGAGGCCTCGCGCCGCGCGCGTTGCATCTTGTCGTAGAACGCCGCGTCCTCGAAGTGGCGCAGCTCGAGCATCAGCGCCTTCTCGAGGATGTCGACGTTGATGCGGTTGCCGAGCTGCGCGCGCAGCAGCTCGCGCAACAGCGCCGACAGGCGGTTGGCCAGCGTCAGGATCACCATCAGGCCCAGCTCGACCGCCACCAGGCGCAGCGGCCGGGCCGCGCCCGCGCCGCCGGCGCGCGCCGACGTCACCACGCTGTCGACGATCAGCTTGCCGACCCACGCGAGCGCCGCCGGGAGCACGCCGGTCGCGACGGTCAGCGCGGTCACCGCGACGCCGAGCAGCGGGCTGGTCTGCCACAGGATCCGAAACGTGCGGCCGACGTGCGGCAAGAGGCGCAGCGTTTCACGCAGGCGCGTGACGATCGGCGGGCGGCGCTTCTCGGCCATCGCTACACCCCGACGCGCTGGAGCTCGATCAGCGGCTCGCCCGCAGCAGGCGCCGGAGCCCTCGAGAGATCGACCACGCAATCGATCGCCCAGTCCTCGTCGCCTTCGGGGTCGATGAGACGCTGCTGCGCGCGCCAGCGGCGCGGTGCGATCTCCTGAATCAGCGTCTGGCTCGGACGGCGCGCGAGCGGTGTCACCGACAGTGTCGCGTGCGCCGCGAAGTAGGCCGCCATCTCTTGCTCGAGCCGCGCGGGCGTCCAGAGCTCGCCGCTCGGCGACGGCTCGCCGGCCGTCAGATCATCCGGCGCGGGCGCGCGCAGCGCCGCCGCCGCCTCGTCGTAGCGCCGCCCCGCGAGCGCGCGCATCAGGCGGTGCAGATCGGATCGAATGCGCGCCCCGAAGGCCTTGGGATCGTCGGCCAGATCGACCGGCTTCGGCGCGCGCGCCGCCAGCAGCGCGCGCGTCGCCGCGTTCGACGACTTTCCGTCCTTCAGGCTCTGCCACTCGTCGACCAGGCTCGAATCGACCTCGCGCAACATCGCGTGCAGGTGCGCGATGATGTCCTCGACGCCTTCGGTGCGCGCCGGCGCCGGCACGGTCTGGCTCAGCGTCTTCCAGACGTCGGAGAGATAGCGCAGCAGCACGCCCTCGCTGCGCTGCAACCCATAGTCGCGCACGTATTCGGCGAAGGTGCAGAACGTCTCGAACATCTCGCGCGCCACCGATTTCGGGCGGATGTTCTCCTCGCCGACCCACGGGTGCTTGTCCGAGAACGCGTTGAACGTCTCATAGATGAACTCGCGGTTCGGCTTGGGCCACTCCAGCGTCTCCAGCTCCGCGATCCGCTGCTCGTAGTCCATGCCCGCCGCCTTCATCTCGTCCATGCGCTCGGTCTTGATGCGATCGAGCTGGCGGTAGAGCACGACGTCGGGGTTTTCGAGGATCGCCTCGACCAGGCTGAGCACGTCGAGCGCGTAGGTCTCGCTCTGCGCGTCGAGCATGCCGAGCGCCTCGAGCAGGTACATGGACAGCGTCTGGTTCAGCGAGAAGTCGCGCTGCAACTCCTGGCTGACCTCGACCAGTCGGCCGCGCACCGACTCGTAGGGGACGATGTCGATGATGCGCGCGCGCCGCAGCGACCGGAAGCAGGTCGCGGCGTGGCGCCGCGCCTCGCGCTTCGCGCGCTCACTGCCGTGCGACAGCGCCACCAGCCGCGTGAGCCGCCGGTAGCCGCCGCCGCGCTGGCCGTTCTTGCTCTGCAGCAGGTTCAAGAGCAATCCATGCGTCACCGCGAAGCGCGACTCCAGCGGCTCGGGCGTCCCCGACGTCAGCCGGTCGAACGTCCCCTTGTCCCAGTGTACGTAGCCTTTCGTCGGCGGCTTGTGCATCACCACCTTCTTGCCGGACGCCTGCTTGCTGGCCAGGCGCCGGTTCTCGATCACGTGCGCGGGCGCCTGCGCGACCACCGTGCCGCGGTCGTCGAAGCCTTTGCGGCCCGCGCGCCCCGCGATCTGCTGGAAGTCGCGCACGCTCAGGATCCCGGTCTTCTCGCCGTCGAACTTGCAGAGCTGCGTGAACAGCACGGTGCGGATCGGGATGTTGACGCCCACGCCCAGCGTATCGGTGCCGCTCACGACCTTGAGCAGGCCGGTCTGCGCCAGCTTCTCGACCAGCAAGCGGTACTTGGGCAGCAAGCCCGCGTGGTGTACGCCCAGGCCGTGGCGGATGAAGCGCTGAAAATCCTTGCCGTAGGGTGTGTCGAACGAGAAGTCGCCGAGCGCGTGTCGGATCGCTTCCTTTTCGTCCTTGCTGCTGAGGTCGACGCTCATCAAGTTCTGCGCTTCCTCGGCGGCGGCGCGCTGAGTGAAGTTCACCAGGTAGATCGGGTAGCGCCGCGTGGTGATGAGAGCGGCGATCGTCTCGTGCAGCGGGGTCTCGCGGTACTCGAAGTCGAGCGGCACCGGCCGCGCCGCGCTGCGCACCACCGCCGGCTCGCGCTGGGTGATCGCGCGCAGGCTCTGCTCGATCGGCCGGGTCTCGCCCAGCGTCGCCGACATCAGCAGGAACGTGGTTTGCGGCAGCGCCAGCAGCGGGATCTGCCAGGCCACGCCGCGCTCGCGATCCGAGTAGTAGTGAAACTCGTCCATGATCACGTAGTCGACCTGGGCGCCGCTGTCGCGCAGCGCGAGGTTGGCCAGGATCTCCGCCGTGCAGCAGATGATGGGCGCGCCGCGGTTGATCGTCGCGTCGCCGGTCATCATGCCGACGTTGTCCGGTCCGAAGAGATCGCAGAGCGCGAAGAACTTCTCGCTGACCAGCGCCTTGATCGGGCAGGTGTAGAACGACACCTTGCGCTCGGCCATCGCCTTGAAGTGCATCGCCGTCGCGATCAGCGATTTTCCCGAGCCCGTCGGCGTGTTCAGGATGATGTGCTTGCCGCCGACCAGCTCCAGCAGCGCCTCTTCCTGCGCTGGATAGAGCTCGAGCCCCGCGTCGGCGACGTAGCCGACGAACTGGCTCAGGATCTCGTCGCCGCCGAGCGGCAGCTCTTGTCCGGCCAGCCGCGCAGCGAGGGGTGCGGTCTCGGTCACCATGGATGTACGTTCAACAGGGGATAGCACGATCCCCGGCGCCGCGCGCGCGGTCGTCTCCGCAGCCGGCTGCATCAATTGTCGCACGGCGGGTTGGGCGCGCCCGGGCTGCCGAAGCTGCCCGTATCCCCGAACGGCTGGCTGGCGGGGCAGAACTGGCCGGGCGTCGCGCCGACGATCGCGGCGTGCCCGTCGTAAGCGGTGCCGAGGTCGGTGGTCCAGACGACTCGGTCCAGCACGACGCCGCTCGCGCACGGTCCGAGGCAGAGCGAGATCGAATCGCCGCCGTTGTTCAACGAGATGACGTTGCCGAACGAGACCGCGATCGGCGCGCCACCGTTCTTCGTCGGGTCGAGCGATTGGCCCAGCACCATGAAGCCGCCGGGTGCGAGCAGGCCGGCGTCGAGGGCGACGTCGCTTGCGGCGTCGGCGACGTGCAGCTGGTGCAGGTCGAGCGTGAACAGGGTGAGATTGGCGAGCTCGATCCACTCGCGGTTGGTGTCGGTTCCGGCCGGGTTGATCAAGAGCTCGTCGATGATGACGTCGCCGGCGGCGGGCACGACCGTGGCCGGACCGTCGTAAGCGGCATCGCCGGCGTCGGGAGCGGCGTCGGCGGTCTCGGCGTCGCTTGCGCCGTCGGAGACGAGGTCGGTGTTCGCGTCGGTGCGGGCCGCGTCGCCCTTGACCGCCGTGTCGCTCTTGACCGCCGTGTCGGACTTCGACGCGTCGGCCTTGGCGACCGCATCCGCACTCACGTCGGTGTCGGCGCGCGCGTCGATCGGGGGCTCGATCGGCGGTGGCCGGCTATCGGATCGGGCGTCGGTCGTCGCCGGCGGCGGGGTGGACACATCGACGTGCGCGTCGGGCGCGGGTGGCTCGCGCGTGGGGCGCGGCACGGAGGGAGCGCAGGCGATGAGGATGCCGACGAACGCGACCAGGCAGGCGCGAAACCGCATGCTGGTTCATCGGCGCGCCGCGCGCGCGGTTGCGCCCGGCTGGATGAAAAGTTCGGTTACTGCCCGAGGTCGGTCAGCCCGGGGTGATTCGCCGGCCGCGCCGCGGGCGCCGTCCAGTGGAGCTTTCGATCGCTTTCGGCGATGGCGACGTCGTTGATGCTCGCCTCGCGCCGTCGCATCAGGCCGGCGTCATCGAACTCCCACTGCTCGTTGCCGTAGGAGCGGAACCAGTGCCCCGAATCGTCGCGCCACTCGTACTGGAAGCGCACGGCGATCCGGTTTTCGTGGAACGCCCACAGCTCCTTGATCAACCGGTAGTCGATCTCACGCGCCCATTTTCGCTGGAGAAAGGCGACAATCGCGGCGCGCCCCTGAAAGAACTCGGCGCGGTTGCGCCACCGGCTGTCTTCGGTGTAGGCACCGGCGACGCGCTCGGGATCGCGCGAGTTCCACGCGTCTTCCGCCATGCGCACTTTCTGGACGGCGGTTTCGAGGGTGAAGGGTGGCAGCGGTGGTCGCGACATGTTGCGGACCCCTCTCGCTAACCCTCCCCCCGCGACGGGGGGAGGCGAGCAGGAAAATGGGTGGGTGGAGAGAGTGTTAGAACTTCAGCTCCATCAAGGTGAACGAGTCGGACTTCGCCTTCGACGGGTCAGCGAAGAGCTCGCCGAGGCGGGACATCATGACGTAGAGCTTGCCGCCCACGCCCGCAACCACGGTGGTCGGGAAATCCTTGGTGGTCTGTACGACCTTGTCGACCTTGGCGGTCTTGAAGCCGTCGGTGCTCGTCAGGCGCACCACGCGGTTGACGTCGCCGTTCTGCACGACCACCAGCTCGCCGTCGCCGATCAGCAGCATGCCGTCGGCGTTGGGCAGCTTCTCCGAGATCGCGACCTGCTCCATCTTCTTCGGGTCCTTCTCGTCGATCTTCCAGATCGTGCCGTCGTTGTACTTCGCGACCAGCAGGTAGTTCCCGCTGTGGTGCACGATGCCGTTGAGGTTGAAGCCCTCGCCCTTGAAGGTGTCGGACTTCAGGAAGACCTTGGCCTTGTACGACGGGTCGACACGATAGATCACCGGCGTGAAGCTGTCGGTGACGTAGACGTTGCCGGCGTCGTCGATGGTCAAGTCGTTGCAGAAGTGCTGCCCGTCAGCCAGCTTGTCGAGCTCGACCACGTGCAGGCGCTTGCCGCTGGTGAGATCGAAGGCCAGCAGGCGCGCGATCTTCTTCTGCGTCTTGGGCGACGTCACCATCGAGACGCCGGGATCGGAGACGCACACCAGCAGGCGGTTGCGCGCGGGATCGGCGTGCATGCCGACCGCCGACACCAGCAGCGGATCCTTCGCGAACTCGCGGTAGGTGCCGTCGGCCTTGACCGCGCCGACGGTGCCGTGACGCATCGAGCTCACGTAGAACTCGTTGGTCTTGGGGTTGAAGGCGATCCCTTCGGGATAGGCTGTCGGCGCCTTGAATTCGATGCCCGGCGTGGCCGCCGGCGCCGGCGGCGCTGCCTGCGCCGCGGTCGCGACCGCGAACGCGCTCGCGAGTGAAAGAAACGAGATCCGAATCGTCGTCATGGGGGCTCCTCTTGTGAAAAACAGCGGGAGCATAGTCACTTTGCCCGGACGACGCGAGCAGGCAATGGACTATCGGCGCGGGCTTCAGCGCCGCAGGCGCTTTTCCAGCAGCTTGTACGAATCGGTGAGCTTCTGCGCGATCTCGTTCGCCGCCTTCTGTTTGTCCGGCGTCGAGGTGTGCAGGTCGGGGTGATACTTACGCATCAACGTGCGATACGCGTGCCGCACGGCCTCGAAGTCCGAGCCGGGTGGAACCTCCAGCGCGGCGTAGGCGCGGCGCACCGCCACGCTGTCCTCTCCGCTCGCGCGACGAAACTCGGGGCGGCGGCGGCTTCCCGACCCCGACGAGCCCGTGCTCGCGCCCGGGCGATCGCCCAGCGGTTCGCCGGTGCGCGACGCGCGCCCGCCGTTCGCGGCGTGCTCCGCTTCCTGGCGCGCCTGGCGGCGGCGGTCCAGCTCCTCCTCGAGCTCCTTGTCGGAGAGGTGGTCGGTCGGCGACCCGTACTCGTCGTCTTCGTCGGCGCGCGCGGCGCGGTCGAGCAGGGAATTCAGCTCGGCGCGCGCCAGGTCGATGAGCCGCCGGCCGATGCTCACCGCGCCGGCCCCTCGAACAAGCTCACCCCGTCCATCTGCGGGGGCTGCGCGATGCCGAGGTATTCGAGGATCGTCGGCGCCACATCGCACAGCCGGCCGTCGCTGCGCAGCTTGCGCCCCGACAGACCAGGGCCGATCGCCAGGAACGGGATCGGGTTCGTCGTGTGCGCGGTGTGCGGCTGGCCGGTCGACGGATCGATCATGGTCTCGCAGTTGCCGTGGTCCGCGGTGATGAAGACCGCTGCTCCCGCCGCCTCGGCGGCGTCGGCGATGCGGCCGAGACAGGCGTCGATGGTCTCGATCGCCGAGATCGCGGGCTTGAGCATGCCGGTGTGGCCGACCATGTCGGGGTTGGCGTAGTTGACCAGGATGAAGCGCGGGCCGCCCGCGTCGGCGCTCTGTTGCAGCGCGCTCACCACGCCGTCAGTGACCGGCGCCGCCGACATCTCCGGCGCGAGATCGTAGGTCGCGACCTCGCGGTTCGACGGCACCAGCTTGCGCTCCTCACCGGGGAACGCCGCCTCGACGCCGCCGTTGAAGAAGTACGTCACGTGCGCGTACTTCTCGGTCTCCGCGGTGCGCAGCTGGGACACGCCGGCCTTCGACAGCACCTCGCCGAGGATCATGTCCAGGCTCTGGGGCGGGAACGCCGCCGGCACGTCGAGCTTGCCGTCGTACTGGGTCATGGTCGCGAACGCCGCCAGCTTGGGGCGCGGCGTGCGATCGAAATACGGAAACTCGGGCGCGTGCAGCGCCTGGGTCAGCTGGCGCGCGCGGTCGGCGCGGAAGTTCCAAAAAAAGCAGGCGTCGCCGTCACGCAGCGTCGCCAGAGCTTTTCCATCGGGGCCGCGCAGGCAGAGCGGTCTCACGAACTCGTCGGTCAGGTCCTTGCCGTCGGCATTGTTGCTGCCGCTGTAGCTGGCCTCGACCGCGGCGGCCAGGTCGTCGACCACCTTGCCCTCGCCGCGCGTGAGCATCTTCCAGGCGATCTCCAGGCGGTCCCAGCGCTTGTCGCGATCCATCGCATAATAGCGGCCGACCGCCGACGCGAGCTTTCCGACGCCGATCTTCTTCAGCTGGGCGGCGACGTCGCGCAGGTACCCGGCCGCCGAGCGCGGCGGGGTGTCGCGCCCGTCGAGGAACGCGTGCCACATCACCCGGTCGAGGCCGTTGCGCTTCGCGGTCTCGCACACGCCGTAGGCGTGCTCGAGCGCGGCGTGCACGTTGCCCGGGCTGGTCAGGCCAAGCAGGTGCAGGGTTCCGCCCGACCGCTTGGCCGCTTCGATCGTCTCGACGATGGTCTTGTTCGAGTAGAACGTGCCGTCCTTGATGCCGCGATCGATGCGCACGATGTCCTGATAGACGATGCGGCCCGCGCCCAGGTTCAGGTGGCCCACCTCGCTGTTGCCCATTTGCCCCTCGGGCAGGCCCACGTCGTTGCCCGACGCGCCGATCAGCGTCCAGGAGTTGCCGGCGTAGAGTCGAGCCAGGCGAGGAGTCCTTGCGAGGCGGATGGCGTTGCCGTCGGTCTCCGGGCGCTCACCGAACCCGTCGAGGACGACCAACACGACCCGAGGCGATTTCGTCATGGGCACCAATTTATCAGAGAACCGCGGCGCGGGCTCAACGGCTGTAAGGCTCTCCCCGCAGGATCGAGAGGGCCCGGTACACCTGTTCACACAGCACCACGCGCGCGAGGCGGTGGGGCAGCGTCAGCGCCGACAGCGACAGGCGCAGCGCCGCGCGCGTGACGGCGGCGCTCGGCAACCCATCGGCGCCGCCGATCAGAAAGACCAGCGCGCGCGTCCCGTGCAGCATCTGCTTGCCGAGATAGTCGGTGAAGCGCGCGGTGTCCCAGCTTTCGCCGTCGGGCTCGAGCGCCACCACCGTCGACGCGGCGGGGATGCGGCGCACGAGCTCGGTGTCGTCGGCGACCTCGATCACGTCGACCGGCAAGTGGCGCCGCGCGCGCTCCAGGTAGTCGTCGCACGCGGCCCCGAGGTGCCGGTCGCGCATCTTGCCGACGGCGAGGACGACGACCTTCACGCGAGGGGCCTATCGACGGCGACGCTTGCGGTTTTCGCGCGCGCGGCGCGGGTCAGAGTGCGCCGTAGAGGGCGTCGGGCTGGGTGAGGATCGCGTCGGGCGGAACCGCGATCTTCACACGGGGCGCGTCGATCCACAGGCTCTCGAGGTCGTAGAACTCTCGCACCGGGTGATAGAAGACGTGGATCACGATCTCGCCGAAGTCGAGCAGCGTCCAGCGCCCGTTGCCGCTGCCCTCCTGGCCGATCACGCGCCGCCCCTGCAGCTTCATGAACTGGCTGACGCCGTCGGCGATCGCTTCGACCTGGCGATCGCTGCGGCCGCTGACGATGCCGATGAAGTCCGTATAGCTCGCCATGGCCGAGACGTCGATCAGCACCGGCATCAGCGCCTTTTTCTCCAGCGCCGCCTCCAGCGCGGCCATCGCCAGCTCGCGCGCCTGATCCAGCTGCGCGGAGGATCCGGCGCTGGCCGCCGAAGGAGCCGGAGTCGGGCCCTTGGACCTGACCCCTTCCTTCGCGGATTTGCCGCCGCCGCGCGGCGCCCGGGCGACGCCGCCTCTGGACGTGCCGCCGGATTTGCCGCCGGATTTGCCGCCGCGCTTGTGGGCAGCGGGGCGCTTGGTTGTCGAGGAGGCCGATTTTGCGGAGCGCCGAGTCTTAGTCACCTGCGGCAATCGTAGCAAAGGGCCGGAGGGGTTGCTACGGATTCGGGGGCGCCGCGGGCGGCGGTCCGGCCGCGTCGGCCTGGCGCCACCGTTGCTCGAAGCTGCGCACCAGCGTGCGCAGATAGCTCGTGCCCAATTGATTGAGCCTCGACTCGACGGCCGCCGAAGCGCGATCGAGCCAGCGCGCGCTCTCGGCGTCCGCGGGAAGCTCAGCCTCCGGATCCACGTCACCGGGACGCGGTGGCTGCCCACCCGAACGCACCCACTGCTCGGCCGCGCGCTCGAACCGGCTGGTCACCCAGGCGGGCGCCTCGAGCACCGAGCCGCCGAGGATGCGCCCGCCCTCGCGGAACACCGCGGTGAGCGCGCTCTTCTCGGCGTCCGAGACCGACGTGTGGATGATGCCGCGCAGCTGGAACGCGCGCGCGCGATCGATGCCGGCGCCCACGTGCAGCTTGGTGCAGAAGTGGTCGAACAGCGTGCCCATCTGAAATGTCATCGCCATGTCCTCGGCGCGGCGGCCGACCGCCAGCACCGCGAAGAACTTCCGCCAGGCGAGCTTGAGCGCCAGCAGCGTCGCCGCGGTCATCGTCGCGTTGCGAACCGCCGTCGTCTCGCGCGGGTCGGCGAGCAGCTCCGCCGACGACAAGACCAGATCGACCTGCCGGCGCTCGGCGAGCTTCATCAACATGCCGGCGCGCACGCGGCCGGCCAGGTAGTCGTCCATCACCGGGATCGGAATGACGCCGCCGACGGCGGTCGCCAGCAGCGAGCGCCGGATGATCAGACGCCGGTTGCCGGTCAGGTGATCCAGGTTCTCCGCGTCGGCTTCCAGCTTCGAGCCCGGCAAGCGGATCAACTCCGCGCCGTCGTCGTCGCCGGGCGTTCCGCCCGCGCGGCCGCTGGATCGATCGTCGGTGGTCATTGCTGCGACTTCGCCTCCCCTCGCCTCGTCTGCGTCTACTTGTCTTTGGGCGCGTTTCCCGCCGCGGTCAACCCACCCAGCAGATCGCGCTGCTCGGGGACGATGCGCTGCCGCAACGACAGCTCCTCGGCCGGAGGCCGCTGGATCGCCGCCACGGCGCCGATCTGGTCGATCGCCGTTTGCACGTCGACCGTGCCCACGACCGCCTCGGGTGGGCCGTCGCGTCCATCGCTGCGCGGCTCACCGGTGCGCTGCGCCGTGAAGACGACCAGGAGCTCGGACTTGAGCAGCGCGCTGCTCGCCGCGTCGACGATCATGCGGCCGTTCAGCTCCAGCACCGAAGCGTTGCTGCGCCAGTAACGAATCCCCGGAGAGTACTTCGGCGCCTTGCGGCGGCGCTTGTCGGACTTGGTGACGCGGTACTCCTCACCCTTGCGGCCGCCGCCGACGTCGACCGGGTTGTGTTTGGTGATCGCGTAGGGCGCCGCGACCTGCCAGCCCGACCAGGGAGCGCCCAGCGCCTCTTCGAGCAGCCGCTCCGGTTCGGGGTCCTGTGCCTTGCGGCGGATCATCTTCCCATAGCGTAGCGCAACGCTGAGATCGTGCCCGAAAAGCACGACCTCGCGGCCGCCGTCCTGGTCGTTGCTCTCGACGATGCGGTAGTTGCCGCCACGGTCGAGCCACAAGTCGGTGGTGGTCGTGACGGTGTCCCACCCGGCTTCGTTCGACGCCGTCGCGCCCGCGGTCACCGACATCCGCGCCGTGGAGTGGAAGTGCGCGCCGCCGAGCTTGCGCAGCGCTGCCGCCAGGAACGCGGGATTCAACTCCTGGTCGAGGTTCGCGACCGCGGCGCGGTTCGCGGCGTCGTCGCGCCCGCGGCAGCCGGCCACGCACAGCATGAGCGCCAGCGGAATCGCGGCCGAAACGCAAGAGCGAACGTCTCGTTTCACCGAGGCCGACCTTAGCATCAGAAGACGCAAACGTGGACGTGGACGCAGACTGAGACATTCGCTTCTGCGAGCCGGGGCTCGTAACATTCGTAGTCGGTGGATGACCCCCTCGCATTCCTGACGTCGCCGGGCGCGATCGTGCTGGCGGGACTGTGGGGCGCGATCTGGGGCAGCTTCTTCAACGTCTGCATCGCGCGCGTGCCGCTCGGGCTGTCGGTCGTCCGGCCCGGGTCGCGCTGCATGGCCTGTGGCACGCCGGTGCGGGCCGTCGACAACATCCCCATCCTGTCGTACTTCCTGCTGCGCGGGCGCTGCCGCTCCTGCGGCGCCCGGTTTTCCGTGCGCTACGCGCTGGTCGAGCTCCTGACCGGCCTGTTGTCGGCGGCGATCTTCTGGAAATTCGTCACCTCCGATCCGAGCGGCGCCGTGGCGGTGCGGCTGGCGCGCTTCTCGCTGTATTTCGCCTTCACGGGCGTGCTGGTCGTGCTGGCGTTCATCGACCTCGATACGAAGTTGTTGCCCGACGTCATCACGCTACCGGCGATTCCAATCTTCTTCCTGTCGGCGTTCGGCGCGCACGACGTCTCCTGGCTGGAACGCGCCATCGGCGTCGCCGCCGGTTATCTCTTCGTGCGGCTGATTGCCGATTTCTACTACTACGTGCTCAAGCGAGAAGGGATGGGCCTCGGCGACGGCAAGCTGCTCGCTGTCGTCGGCGCGGTGCTCGGGTGGAAGGCGTTGCCGATCGTGATCTTCTCCGGCTCGTTCCTGGGCGCGCTCATCAGCATCCCGGTCGTGGTGGCGGCGCGCCGGCGCGGCCCCGATCCTGCCGCCGAGTCGTCGCTCGCCCGCGTGCAGGTTCCCTTCGGCCCGTTCCTGGCGCTCGGGGCGCTGGTCGACCTGTTCGCCGGTCAGGCGATCTTGCGGTTGCTGCTGGGCGGGTAGGCGCCGACTACGCGCCGCCGCCATAATCTTGTGCATCGAGGGGAGAGCGGGGATCAAAGCGTGGCGGCGCTACGGAAGCTGTGCGGGTCCTGCCGCTGCAGGGTGCCCCCCCATCGGTCCGGGCCGGCGGGAGCCTCCCTTCGCTTCGCCGACAATGAGAGGGCGATCGTTCCGGGCCACTCCGATCCGGAATCTCGCCGACGTCGCACTCGCCGACGTCGCAACAGAGACGAGCGCGGGCTCAATGTCGGCGAAGCGGAGGGAGCTGTGCGGGTGACGCGAAGGGGGGGAGGACCCCGCAGCGGCAGGACCCGCACAGCTTCCGTAGCGCCGCCTCGCTTTGATCCCGCTCCGATCGGCGCCGAAATGTGACGAATCGTGGGGCGCCGACTACGCGCCGCCGACTTCGGCGATGATCGTGCGCATGCGGCCCTCGATCAGCGAGCGAATCTCGCCGAGGCGCGCGGCGCTATCGGCCTCGAAGCGCATCACCAGCACCGGGCCGGTGTTCGACGCGCGCACCAGGCCCCAGCCGTTGGTCTTCCCGTGCGCGTCCTGAAACGTCACGCGCACGCCGTCGACCTCGATGACGGCGTGCCGCGCTCGGAACCACTCGACCGCGCGGCGCACGACCTCGAACTTGATCTCGTCGGGGCAGGGCATGCGGATCTCGGGCGTGTTGTGAAAGACCGGGAGCGTGTCATAGAGCTCGGCCAGCGTCTGTTTCGAATGGCTCAGGAGCTCGACCAGCCGCGCGGACGCGTAGACCGCGTCGTCGAAGCCGTACCAGCGATCGGCGAAGAACATGTGCCCCGACATCTCGCCGGCCAGCGCCGCCTTCTCCTCCTTCATCTTCACCTTGATCAGCGAGTGGCCGACCTTCCACATGATGGCGCGGCCGCCGCGCGCGGCGATCTCGTCGAACAGCGCCTGGCTGCACTTCACTTCGCTGACAAAAGTGGCGCCGGGCTTCTCGACGAGGATCTGGCGCGCGAACAAGATCACCAGCTGGTCGCCCCACAGGATGCGCCCCTGGCCGTCGACGGCGCCGATACGGTCGCCGTCGCCGTCGAGCGCCAGGCCAACCTCGGCGCCGGTCTCGCGCACGCGGCGGATGATGTCGACCAGATTGTCGGCGACGGTCGGATCGGGGTGGTGGTGCGGGAAGCGGCCGTCGGGCTCGCAGTAGATCGCGTCGACCTCGACGCCCAGTCGGCGCAGGATCGGCAAGATCGCGATGCCGCCGGTGCCGTTGCCACCGTCGACGACCACCTTGACCGGCCGTGGGCCGAGGTGAATGTTGCCGACGACGGTGTCGACGTAGTCGGCCAGGATGTCGTGGCTCGACGCGACACCGGGCAGCGCGTCGGCTCGGACCTCACCGCTCTCGACGCGCGCGCGCAGGCGCTGCAGCTCCGCGCCGTAGATCGTGCTGCGGCCGGAGACGATCTTGAACCCGTTGTCCTCGGCCGGGTTGTGACTGGCGGTGATCATCACGCCGCCGTCGGCCTCGAGATGAAACACCGAGAAATAGAGGCCCGGCGAGTGCAGCACGCCGACGTCGATCACGGCCAGCCCCGATGCGAGCAGCCCGGCCTTGACCTGAGCGTGAATGCGCGGCGACGAGATCCGGCAGTCGCGGCCGAGCGTGACGCGGCGGGCGCCGCTGTCCCACAAGTGATCGCCGATGGCGCGGCCGAGCGTGCCGGCGAGATCGTCGGGGAAGTCACTATCGGCGACGCCGCGGATGTCGTATTCACGAAAGATTCGGCTGTTCACAGCAGGTCCTCGCGTCCGTTCTTCCTCGCGGCCTCGACGATCTGACGGACATCCTGCGCGCGGTGCCTGGGGATCACCAGCACCGCGTCGGCGGTCGCGATCACGATGAGGTCGTCGACGCCGAGCACGCCGACGTACGGCGCGCCCGGCTCCGCCACCACGACGTTGCCCTTGCCTTCGATCAGCGTCGCGTCTCCGACGACGACGTTGCCGGTCGCGTCGGTCGGGCGGATCGCCGTCATCGCCGCCCAGCTGCCGACGTCGTTCCAGCCGAAGTCACCGGGCACCACGTGCAACCCGGCCGCCTTCTCCATGATGCCGTTGTCGATCGAGATCGACGGCACCGAAGGGTAGCGCTCGCGAACCGCCGCGTCGAAGTCGCGGGCGGCCACCAGCGCGTCCAGCGCCTGGCCCAGCGCCGGCAGGTGCCGCCGCGCCTCGTCGAAGAGGCGGCCCGCGGTGAGGAAGAACATCCCCGAGTTCCAAAGATAGTCACCCGATGCGACGTAGCGCTCTGCGGTCGCCCGATCCGGCTTCTCGACGAACGCGCCCACCGCATGCACCGCGGCGTGCGGCCCGGCCACGCCCGCGATCGGCGACCCGAGGCGGATGTATCCGAACCCGGTCTCGGCGTGCGTCGGCTTGATGCCGACGGTGGTGATCGCGCGCGCAGCCTCGGCGAGCGCGGCGCGCACGATCGCGGTGAAGCCCGCCTCGTCGGCGATGTGAGGGTCGGCGGGCAGGACGGCCAGCACCGCCTCGGCGCCTGCGCGCCGAAATGCGACGGCCGCACCCAGCCCGACGGCGGCGGCCGTGTTGCGCGGCAGCGGCTCGACGACCACGTTTTCAGGCGGCAACCAGGGGACCGCGCCGCGGACCGCCGCCTCCTGATCGGCGGCGGTCACGATCAGGATCCGATCCGGATCGCAGAACGTGCGCGCCCGCCGCGCGGCCGCGGCCAGCAACGATTCGGCCCCGCCCAGGCGAAGGAGCTGTTTGGGGCTGCGGCGGCGGCTTGCCGGCCACAGCCGCGTGCCCCCGCCCCCCGCGAGAATGATGGCAAAGGCCGACGACATTCGAGCGAAGGACGTTAGCACGCAGTCACCCGCGCGGCGCCTGCGGAATTCTGCACCCGGGCGGGAGGGCTTGCGAACCCTCCCAGGGTTCCCATCGAAGACGCGTGGACGGAGCCGGGCTTGCCCGGCGGAGTCCTTCGCGGGAGGGCTTGGGAACCCTCCCAGGGTTCCCATCGAAGATGATATCTTGCGCGACGTGGCGGTTCTGGCCGGAAGCCCCAAGCCGGCGGCGGCGGGCGCACGGATGGATGAGCTCCGGCGCGATGTTGGCGCTGCGACGGATGGGGTGGTGCGTGCGCGGCTGCGGACCGAGCTGGCCGGGTTGCTGCGCGCCGTGGGAGATCTGACCGGCGCGCTCGCCGAGCTCCGGCGCGCCGCCGACGAGGCGCCCGGCCTGGGCGTGGTGCGCATGGCGGTGCTCAGCGCGGCGCGGGCGCTCCCGGCGCTCGATCGCGCGGCGTTTCTCGTCGAGATCGGTCACATCGCGCGGACCGAGATCGCCGCCTGGTCAGCGGCTGCGGCCGAAGCGCAAACCGAAGCGGGCCGGCCCGTTCAATCGGCACGCGCCTGGCTGGCGGTCGCCGGCGACAATCGCTTCCCCGCGCACCAGCGGCGGGCGGCGGCGCGGCACGCCATCAAGATCGCGGCTGGAACACTGCCGGCGGAGCACCTGGCGGCCCTGCAGCTGCGCGCCGCCGAGAGTACGGGGCGCGCGCGTCTGGCCTTCTTGCGCGAAGCGCTGGCCCTGGCGGCGTCCGAAGGGATCGATCGGACCGCGCGTCTGGCCGCCGCCGCCGCCTGGGTCGAGGCGGGCGGGGCGCCGGCGCGCATCGACGCCTTGCTCGAGGCCGCGGAGAAGGATGGTGGCCCGGTCGCCGACGAAGTGATGCGCCTGCGTCGCGAGATCGACCGGCGCTGGCGCGCGGCGGGTGAGCGCGCCGAGGCGCTGGCCCCCAACGGCGCGCGCGGAGGCGGCGCGAGAGCGGCGCGCGCGCCCGCACGGGCGGCGCGCGGCCCGGCGAGCAAGAAGGCCGACGCCGCAAAGAGCACGACCGCGAAACCGGAGATGGCGACGGTCGAGGCCGGCAAGATCGACGCCGGCAAGCTGGACGCGGCGACGCTCGATTCGACGAAACCGGGGGGTGCGAAGGCGGAGACCGCGAAGCCGGACACGACGAAGCCGGACACGACGAAAGCCGAGGCGGTGAAGAAGCCGGCCGCTCCCGCGCGGGCGCCCGTCGCGCCAGCCGACCCCTGGGAGCGCGCTCTGGTCGCCGCGCGCGCCGGTCGTGGTGGCCTGGCGCGCCGGATCGCCGAACAGGCGCTTCGCTCCGGGGCGTCGTCGTCGGCCGCCCCGCGCCTGGCGGCGGTCGAGGCGGCGCTGCGCCAGGGCGGCCTCGCCAAGCAGGCGCTGCTCCTGCGTCGCACGGTCCTGGAAGACGAGCCGCTCGAGGCGCGCGCCGCCGCGCTCGAGGCGCTGATCGCAGAGGCCCAATCCTCTGGTCATCCAGCGCTCGCGGCGATCTGGCGCAAGGATCTCGCCGAGGGGACGCCACCGCGCCCGGCGCCGGTTCCGGCTCGGCCGCCGAAGACGCCAGCCCAGTACTATCTGGCGGCGCAGCGCATGTTGATCCGCGTCCCCGCCGATGGAGACGTCGGTCCGGTGCTGGCGTTGCTGGCGCACGCCGTGGCCGGCCATGCGGGTTCTGACGCTGCCCTCGCCCTCGGCGAGAGCTTGTTGCGGCGCCAGGCCGCAGCCGGAGGCGAAGGCGGCGCCGAAGGCGAGGCCCCTTCGAAGCCGCTCGAAGCGCGCATGATCGATCTGCTGCGCGCGGCGTGCGACAAGGAGGATCGCCCGTCGCGCCACGCGCGCATCGCCGATCGGCTCGCGGCCGCGCTGGAGCTGGACGGCGACCCGGCCGCCGCGCTGGCGGTGCTCGATCGCGCGATCACCGCTGGCGTGCTCGAGGTCTTGCTGCCGCTGCGACGGCGCCGCGCGCGCCTGCTGCGGCAGCTGGGGCGTTCGCGCGATCTCGCCGCGGCGCTGGCCACCGACGCGCAGGCGATGACCGGCGTCGATCGGCTGGCGGTGCTCGCCGAGCGCGCGCAGCTCTTCGACGCCGGCGGCGAGCCGGAGCGAGCGCTCGCCGAGCGCCTCACCGCGCTCGGTGAGCTCGGCGCTTCCGCGGCGACGCCTCCGATCGGTCCCGACGGCCGGCCGATGCCGGTGCTCGCGCCGGCGCGCCGCCGCCTGGAGAGCACCGGCCGCTTCGACCAGTCGCTGCGGCTGGCGTCGTCGGCGGTGCATCACGTGGTCGACCGTGCCGACCGCCTGAAGCTGCTGCGAGACGTCGCCGCCCTGAGTGAAAAGTCGGCGCGAGATCCGTCCGAGGTCGCGATGGCCTGGCTGGCGGTGCTGGAGCTGGATCCCGACGACGTCGCGGCGGCCGAGGCGGCGGAGCGCGTGCTGATGGCCACCGGTGAGTGGCAGCGCTGCGCCGATCTCTTGTCGTGGGCCGCGGCGCGCGCCGAATCGGGCGCGGGCGCCGGCGTGGCCGGACGCGCGGCGCTGCTGTGGCGGCTCGCCGAGCTGCGCCGGAGCCGCCTCAATCAAGAGGACGAGGCGCTGCGCCTCTATCGCGCGCTCGGCGCGCCGGCGGCACCGCGCATCGCCGGCGCGTTCGGCGCGCCCACCAAGCTGCAGGCGCCGCTGGCGTTGCACACGGCGCGCATCGCGGTCGCGCCCGGTCCCGCCGAAAAAGCCAAGGCGCACATCGATCGCGGGCTCGCGCTCCTGACGGAGGCGGCGCGCATCAACGAGTCAGAGGCCGACTTCTCGGCGGCGCTGGATCTCGATCCCCGCAACGTCGATATCATGACGGCGTTCGAGCGGCTGTGCGAACGCACGCAGCGCTGGGATGAGCTCGGCCACCGGCTGGAGCAGAAGGCGTCGACGCTGCCGCCGCCAGGGGCGTCGCGCCTGTGGTACGGCGTGGGGCGCGTGTCGGAACGGCTCGAGGATCTACCGACGGCCCGCGCCGCGTACGAGCGCTCGGCGTCGCTGGATCCGAACCTGGTCGAGCCGGTGATCGCGCTGCGCCGCCTGGCGAGTCGGCGCGGCGACTGGGGCGAGGTGGCGCGCCTGCTGGATCTCGAGCTGGCGCTCGGCGCACCGGGCGCGAACGATCCGGCGCGGCTCGTCGAGCTGGCGTCGATCGTCGGAGAGCGCCTCGGTAACAACGATCGCGCGCTGGCGCTGCTCGAACGCGCCCACGCCGTCGAGTCGTCGGATGCGGCGGCGCTGGACCTGCTGTTCCGCTTCGCGGTCGCTTCGGACGACCCGGCGAAGCGCAGGTGGGAGCTGGCGGCGCAGGCGCTGGAGCGGCTGCTGGCGGGGGGCGCCGAGGTGCCCGACGCCGCCGACCGCTACTTTCGCGTCGCCGCCGACGCCGAGGCGGCCGGGCGCCTCGATGAGGCGCTGGTCTACTTCTCGCGATCGTACTCGCGCAACGCCAACCATCGCCCGACGCTGGAGCGCCTGTCGTTCATCTGCTTCGAGAAGGGGCAGTGGGACAACGCCTGGCGCGCGACCGAGGCGATGATCGATCGCTATCGGCCGACGTTGAACGAAGGCGAGCTCGCCGAGCTCTTCGTGCGCTCGGCCGTGTGCGACGTGCACATCGCGCAACGGCTGTCGGCGACCGCGCAGCTGACGTCGATGCTGGGCAGCTCGAGCGGCGGCGTGCGCGACCTCGCCGAGACCTGGGCGGCGATGAGCTTCGAGCCGCGACTGCTGGGCGGGCTCGAGGGCGACCGTCGCACGCGCGTGCTCGATCGCCTGCGCGACGCACTGGCGACCGATCGCTGTCCGCCCGCGGCGCGACGTCTGGCGTTGGGGATTCGCGGCGCGCTCGCGATCGTCGAGCGGCGCTGGGCTGAAGCGCGCGACGCGCTGGAGTTCCTCTCGGCCGACGCGGGTGGCGCCGCCAGCGAGCGGTGCGGTTATCTGATCGCGGCCGGCGACATCGCGATTCACGTCGAACGCAACGCCGATGCCGGCCAGCGGTTCTACGCCCGCGCCCGGGCGCAGAGCGCGGGCGACCCGCGGTTGATCGGACGCGGCGAACGCACGGGCGACGCGTTTACCGAAGAGCTGGCGCGCGAAAACACGGACGAAATCGTCCGTTAACAGACCGTTGATTGACCGGACATCCGCGGTATTTTTCGCGAATTTCTCGTCGCTGAGCCGTTGCGGCGTCGTGGCTGCGTGTTACAAGCGTTAGCAACGGAAGCGCAACCAACGTTGTTCGATTCGGATAAATGCGACGAAAGGAATTGGTGGCCAAATATGCTCAAGAAACTGAGAAGGGGTTTTGTGGCGGTGCTGTTCGCGGGTGGGCTGGCGCTCGGTGGCGGAATGGTGATGACGACCGGCTGCAGTAGCAGCAGCAGCGGGGGCACGGGCGGAGCGAGCGGCAGTGACGGCGGCGGGACCGGTGGCAGCGGCGGTACTGGGAGCGGCGGCAGCGGTGGTGCGACGGACGGCGGCACGGGCGGCAGCGCCACGGGCGGCAGCAACGGCGACGCCAAGGCTGATACGACGACGGATACGGCGACCGACACATCGAGCGACACGCCGGCGGATACGGCCCCGACGGACACTGCCGCCGACACGGCGACGGACACGACGTCGGATACGGCGACTGACGCGACGCCGGGTTAACCGTCGATCTCGGCGCAATGCCGGTCGCAATGCCGGTTGCAATGCCGGCTGCAATGCCGGCTGCATGCCGGCTGCAATGCCGGCTGCAATGCCGGCTGGATGACCGCCAAGACGCCACGGACGCCAAGTCCGGACGTTGATGGTCCGGATCTTGGCGTTGCTCAGCGCCTTGGCGGTTTCGCTATCTGATCGGGGTGGATTGGAGTGAGACGGCGACCGGCGCAATGATGCGCGCCAACTCCGCCTCGTCGATGATCTGAGTGCCGAGCTTCCGTGCGGCGTCCAGCTTGGCTTTGCCCACGTCGGCGCCCGCGACCAGGATGTCGGTGCTCTTGCCGACGCTCGTGACGAACTGGCCGCCGGCAGCCTCGATCTCGGCCTGGATCTCGCTGCGCGGCCGCGCCAGCTTACCGGTGACGCACACCTTCTTGCCGGCGAGCGCGCCGGTCGTTGTCACGCGCGCGACGGGCTCCGCCGGTGAGACGCCACGTTCGCGCAATCGCGAGAGCAATCGCGCGTGGTCCGCGTCGCTCACGAACGCGCGCATGGCCTCGGCGATCACTGGGCCGACGCCGTCGATCGCGGCGACTTTCGTCGCCAGCTCCTGCGCGCCTTCGGTTGCCGCCGCGGCCAGCAGCGCCTCGAACGAGCCGAAGCGCGCGGCCACGGCGCGCGCCGCGACCACGCCGACGTGGGGGACGCCGAGGCCGATGAGCAGCCGCGACAGCGTCGCGGTCTCTTTCGCGCGGCGAATCGCCGCGATCAGGTTGTCCGCGGATTTCTGCGCCATGCGCTCGACGCGCGCGGGCTCTGCAACGGTCTCGCTCGCGCCGGGTGCCGCGACGAAGCTGGCCGCGGGCACCTGCGTCTTCGCGCGCGCGCCGCGCGGCGCGCGCGGCGGCGGCGGCGGCACCAGCTTCTCGACCGTCAGGTCGAAGAGATCGGCTGCGTCGCTCACGATGCCCTTGCGCACCAGCTCCTCGGCCAGCACCTCGCCGATGCCCTCGATGTTCATCGCGCCACGGCCGCAGAAGAATTGCAGCGCGCGCCAGCGTTGCGTCGGGCAGGCCCGATTCTCGCAGCGCAGCGCGACCTCGCCCTCGCGCCGCACCAGCGCCGACGCGCAGCTCGGACAGCGCTCGGGGATCGAGATCTCGGTCTCCGTCCCGGTCCGCTGCGCAACCAGCACCTCGATGACCTGAGGGATGATCTCGCCCGCCTTCTCGACCACCACCTGGTCGCCGATGCGCGCGTCGAGCCGCCGCACCTCGTCCCAGTTGAACAGCGAGGCGCGCTTGACCGTCGTGCCCGACAGCTCGACCGGGTCCAGCTCCGCCACAGGGGTGACCGCGCCGGTGCGGCCGACGTTGACCTCGATGCCGCGCAGCCGCGTGGTCGCCTGGTTGGCGGGAAACTTGTACGCGATCGCCCAGCGCGGAAACTTCGCGGTGAATCCCAGCAGCCGGCGCTGGGCGAACGAGTCGACCTTGATCACCAACCCGTCGGCCTCGTACGGCAGCTCGTTCTTGCGATCGGCCCAGGTCGCGATCGCGGACGCGAGCGCCTCGCCGTCGTCGGCGATCGCCACGTCGGGCGAGGTCGGAAAGCCGAGCGCGCGCAGCCACAGCAAGCTCTCCGAGTGCAGCGGCCGGAACGATTCGCCGCCCACCAGCTCGTAGAGCAGCGCCTTGAGCGGCCGGCGAGCGCACTCGCGCGGATCGAGCAGCTTGAGCGAGCCGCCGGTGAAGTTGCGCGCGTTCTTCCACAGCTCCTCGCCCGCTTGCTCGCGCTCTTCGTTGATGGCCGCGAAGTCGCGCTTGTCCATGTACACCTCGCCACGCACGGTGATGGTCACCGGCTCGGCGAGCGTGAGCGGCAGCGAGCGCAGCGTGCGCAGATTGACGGTGATGTCCTCGCCGACGCGGCCGTCGCCCCGCGTCGCGCCCTGCGTGAACCGGCCGTCGAGGTAGTGCAGCTCGATGCTGATGCCGTCGATCTTCGGCTCGACCATGAAGCGCGGCGTCTCGCCGTGCAGACCCTTGATCACGCGATCGTAGAACGCCTGCAGCTCGGCCGGGCTGTAGGTGTTGTCGAGCGACAGCATCGGCACGTCGCGCACGACCTTCGGGAAGGCGGAGATCGGCATCGGCGCCACGCGCTGGGTCGGCGAGCTGGGATCGATCCAGTCGGGGTGCGCCGCTTCGACGTCGCGCAGCTCGCGGTACAGGCGGTCGTATTCGATGTCGCCGATGACCGGCGCCAGCTCGACGTAGTAGCGGCGGTCGTGCTCGCCGAGCTCGCGCACCAGCGCGTCGTAGCGCGCGCGATCGGTCGGCTGCTCGCTCATGGCCCGGCGATCCGCTTCCAGCCCTTGACGCAGCCGCCGACGATCGTCACCGAGAAGACGCGGCCGGCGAAGTAGGTGTCGATGGCCTGCTTCACGAAGAAGAAGATGTCCTGCATCTCGTCGCCGCGCCCGGCGATCTGCTTCCAGCGCGACAGCGGGCCGAGCTGAATCAGCGGCGCGAAGAAGAATTCGCGCGCGCTCTGGAACAGCACCTCCCAGCGATCGACGGTGATCTCGACGTTGCCGAGCCCGGCCTGCTCCAGCCAGCGCGCGCAGGTGTCGCCATCGGGCATCGCGTTCAGGTACGCGTCGAGCGCCGCCAGCGCTTCGGCGCGGCGATCATCGCGCAGCACGTCGCGCAGGATGTCGCGGTAGATGTCGAGCAGCTCGCCCCAGGTCCCTCGCAACGGCACGCTCAGCAGCAGCGCACCGCCAGGCTTCAGCATGTTCGCCAGCTCAGCGACGGTGCGCTGCGGTTCGGGCGCGTCGGCCAGGGCCAGGTTCGAGACGCAGATGTCGAACGCGCTGTCGGGCAGCACCAGCGTGGGATGCAGCGGCGTCGGCGTTTGCAAGATCGTGACGCGGCGGCGCGTGCGCGGCGCGGCCGTGATCTTGGATTGCGCGCGTGCCGCCAGCGGCGCCGACAGCTCGAGCGCGGTGATCTGGCTCGCCTCGTCCAGGCGGCGCGCCAGCTCCAGCGTCAGCTCGCCGCTGGCGCATCCGACCTCCAGCAGCGTCGCCGCCGGTCGCGGAGCCAGCTCGCGCAGCAGGAGCTGGGCGAAGCGACGCCCGTAGAGCGGCCAAATCTCGGCGTCGAAGACCTTGGCCAGGCGCTCTTGCTTTTCGGCCAGGCGGGCGGCGGGCGCGGGGGGACTGCTCATCGCGGTGGACGCCACCCGCGGACCGGTCCCATCGGGCGGCGGCTGCCATCGTAGCGGCCGGCGACGTACTTGCAAGCCAGGAGATAGAGCGCCGACGAGATCCGATTCAGCGCCAGGCAGATGTCGGCGCGCGCGGGCGGCGCGATCGGGCTCGCGGCGGGCGGCGCGGGCGCGCTGCCGTCGTCGCTCGGCCTGATGGCCTCGAACGCGGTCAGCGCCGCGACCTCGGCTTCGCGCGCGATCGCGCGTGCCAGGTTCAATTTCGCCACCACCGGTCCCTGGCGCACGTCGGGGTACATGAACGGAATGCCGTAGAGCTCGTGGGTGTGGTGGGTGGCGTCGCGGACCTCGTCGGCGCTCATGCCGAACAGCTGGATCGGCCCCAGCGGTTTGCCCGTCACCTCGGCGCCGACCAGCTTGCGCGCGAGCTCGAGCAGCTCGCCGAGCTCGCCGACCAGACCGCGCGCGTGGTCCTCGTCGGCGGTGACCTGCGCGTCGAGGATCGCCGACTGCAGGAAATCGATCTTTCCGCGCAGCACGATGCGCGGGTGGGTCTTCACGACCAGCGACGCGTCGTCGACCAGGTGAGTGAGGTGGTCGGGCTTGATGGCGAAGCGCTCGCCGGTCGCCAGCGCCTTGAAGCGGCCGGCGTCGGAAGGGGGGCGCGCTCGCGCGGTGGCCGCGGCTCTCGCGCCCGGATCGCCTTCGCCGCCGCCGCGCGCCGCGCGTTCGGCGATCGGCGCCGCACAGACGTCGGCGATCGCGCTCGCGAACGCGGTCGCCGCCGCCTCGCACGCGGTCTGCTCGCCGACCAGGTAGCCGCCGCCGAAGTTGGTCTCCGACGGCGGGCCGAACCACTTCGCCAGGCGCACGTTCGCGGCCTTGCACGCGGCGTCCAGGCCGACAACCGATTCCAGCGGCGGCGCGATCAGGTACGCCATCGCCGCGCCCACGCTGATCCCCGCCAGCGGCGCGAGGTACCGCCCGGTCGATGCGATGACGTGCGGATAGAAGACGACGTCCTCGCCCGCGCCGCCGACCGCGATCGCATAGAACCAGGCTTCGCTTTCGAGATATGCCAGGCAGGCGCGGACCGCGGCGTCGACCTCGGCGGGGTCGCGGCCCGCGTAGATGCCGATGCATTCGCCGGACAGCGGGCCCGACGGATGCGCGGCGCCGGCATAGAAGGACTTCGCGTACACCACGTCGGCGGGCGATGCCTTGGTTCCCTGGTCGAGCGCGCTGAAGAGCGCGTCGTCGGAGGTCGCGGTGATGATGCCGAGCGCGCGGCGATCGGCGGGCAGCCCCAGCGACGTGGCCAGGTCGGGCGCCGCCTCGGGGATCGTCCGCACCGCGAGCGCGCGTGGCTTCACCGGCCGCAAATCGATCTTCATGCCAGCTCCGGGCGGAAGTCCGGGTGGAAGTCGGGGTGGAAGTCCGGGCGGAGCATCACGGGAAAATCACGCCCGACTTCTTCTCGCGCAGGATGCGCTCGATCGCGGTGGCGACGTCGCCGGCGGCGGCGGCGGGCGCCCGCCCGCGTGGGTTGATATTGGACAGCACTTCGCGATCCGCGTCGGTGGCGCCGGCGGCGGGCTGGTAGATGTAGTAGGCCGAGAGCGAGTCGGCGAAGCCGAGGCCAGGCCGCTCGCCGCAGGTGAACAGCGCCGCCTGCGCGCCGGTGAGCCGCGCGATCTCGTCCATGATCTTCACGCGCGAGTGGCGCACGAAGAACGGGGGCGCGTGGCCGATCCCGCGCGACGCCAGCGCCGGCAGCAGCGCGCCGTTGAACTCGGCCAGGTGCTGGTTGATCGCCGCGGCCGACAGCCCGTCGCCGTAGATCACCACCAGCGTGGGTGCGCGGCCGATCCGTCGTGTCAGCTCTTCGCGCGAGGCGTCGGACAGCGCACGGCCGAGATCGGGGCGCTGCAAGAACGTCGGCTTGTCGGGCGCGCGCGACTGAAGCTCGAACATCCCCAGGCGTTCGAGCAGCGCCGGGTCGACCTCGGACAGCACGGCGTCTTTCGCAGCGGCGTGATCGGCGCGGAAGCGCAGCATGGTGTTGGTGCGATAGCGCGGGCCGCTCCGCCCGACGACGATGCGCGCGGGCGTCGCCGCCAAGATGCCCGGCATCACGCGCGGGTCGTAGGGCTCGCCGATGTTGACGCCGCGGTCGGGCGGGATCAGCAGCGCGCCCGACGATTCGAGCGGCGCGTTCGCCTCGCGCGCGCCGCGGCCCCACTCGCGCGCGAGCGCCTCGCGCACCATCGCTTCGATGCGCGTGCGGTCGATCATCCGAAGATGCTCGCGTCGCCGGCGCGCGCCGTCAGCTTGCCGTTGCGCATGATGCCCATCTCCTCCAGCCAGGCTTCGAATTCGGGCGCGGGGCGTAGCGCCAGCAACTGGCGCAACGTCGCGTTGTCGTGAAAGGACGTCGATTGGTAGTTGAGCATGATGTCGTCGCCCATCGGCAAGCCCATGAAGAAGTTGCAGCCGGCGCTGGCCAGCAGCACTTCCAGGTTCTCGACGTCGTTCTGATCGGCGTCGGCGTGGTTGGTGAAGCAGGCGTCGCAGCCCATGGGGATCCCGTGCAGCTTGCCCATGAAGTGGTCCTCCAGGCCGGCGCGCGTGATCTGCCGCGCGTCGTAGAGGTATTCGGGGCCGATGAAGCCGACGACGGTGTTGACCAGGAACGGCCGGTAGTGGCGCGCGAGGCCGTAGTTGCGCGCCTCCAGCGTCATCTGGTCGGCGCCCTCGTGCGCGTCGGCCGACAGCGCCGAGCCCTGGCCGGTCTCGAAGTACATCACGTTGGGGCCCTGGCACTGGCCAAGCTTGCGCGTCATCTCGTGCGCCTCGTCGAGCATCGGCAGCGTCACGCCGAAGCTGCGCAGCGCCTTCTCGGTGCCGGCGATCGACTGGAACATCAGGCCCAGCTCGGCGCCCTTCTCCAGCGCCTTCATCTGCGTGGTCACGTGCGCCAGGCAGCAGTTCTGCGTGGGGATGCGCCACTGCCGCATGAACGCCGCCGACGCGTTCAGGATCTCCGCCGTCTGCTCCGGGTTGTCGGTCACCGGGTTGATGCCGATGACCGCGTCGCCGCAGCCGTACGACAGCCCCTCGCGCATCGACGCGAGGATGCCTTCGATGGAATCCGACGGGTGGTTGGGCTGCAGGCGCACCGACAGCCGGCCCTCGAGCCCGACGGTGTTCGTGGCGTGGACCACGACCCGGATCTTGCGCGCGGCGTAGATCAGGTCGAGGTTGGTCATCAGCTTCGCGCAGGCGGCGATCATCTCGCTGCTGAGGCCGCGCGACAGGCGCAGCAGCTCGGCGCCGTCGATGGTGTCGTCCAGCACGTGCTCGCGCAGCCGGGCGACGGTCCACGACCTCACGGATTCGTAGACCGGGCGCTGCAGATCGTCGAGGATCAGCCGGGTGACCGCGTCGCGCTCGGGCGGGACGACCGGGTTTTCGTACAGCTCCTGCAGCGTCAGCTCGGCGAGCACGCGCTTGGCCGCGACGCGCTCCGAGACCGACGCCGCCGCCAGGCCCGCGAGCCGGTCGCCCGACTTCTCTTCGTTGGCCTTGGCCAGGACCTCCTTCACATCGGCGAACCGATGCGTGGTCCCCCGCAGAGTGGCCGCCAGATTCATCGCGGCCGACGCTATCCCGCGAGGCTGACCAGCGTCAAACGCCGGTCAGCCGATCGCTCACAGCTTCGTGTAGTCGAGGAAGTTCCCCGACATCATCAGCATCGAGAGCATGCGTAGCGACGAGGGGAAGTAGTTCAGGTCACCCTGGTTGGTCGCGCCGTAGTTGAAGGCGGCGTCGACCAGCGCCGGAAAGCCGGCCATGCCAGCGACCCCGATGGGACCGATGAAGGCCATGTTGTGGTTGCCGCTCGACACGCTGCCGCTCAGCGTGTAGCCATCACCGATATTGCCGATGTTGCTGGCCATCGGGTTGAAGAACCCTCCGACCTTCATCAAGTACGCCTGCGCGCGCGGCTCTTTGTTGAAGCACCAGTCCATGGCGATGCGCCACGGCGTTCGGGCAGCGTCGTAGCCGTAGTGGCTGTTGTCGAAGCCGGTGCTGGACGTACCGCCCGGCGCGCCGGCGGAGGTCAGAAAACCCATACCCACCACCGCCGAGTCGTTCGTCCAGTCGGGCACCAGACCATTGGACCCACTGATGGTGGCGAGCACCGCGTAGTTCTTGTCGATGATGTCGCGCGCCCACACCAGATCGCCGGCCACGACGGCGAACACGCGGAAGTACGCCGGTGAGAAGTAGGAAGGATCGCTGAGCGCGCTTCCGCCCCAGCTGTCGCCCGGCTTCAGCAGACCGTCGGGGCCAAGCGAGTTTTGGCGCATCGCCTGGATCATGTTGGCCGCGGCGGTCAGGTACGTCGTCGACGCCCACTGATCCGAGGCCATGATCAGGGCCCAGATCATGTCGACGTCGCCGTCCGACGCTGAACCGGGATCCAAGACGCCGCCCGTTGAGTTGAGGTGCCAGCTCATGAGCCCCTTGGTGTTGAAATTCGCTTGCCCGAACTTCCAGAGCGCGTCGAACGTCGGCTGGTCGTTCATGTAGACCGAGGCGATCATGCCGTAGCCGATCCCCTCGGACACGGTGTCGTTGGCGTTGTCCTGCCCGCGCTGCACGCGCAGGTTACCGGCCGCGCCGTTGCTGGTGACGAACGCGCTCTTCCACGCGTTGTAAGCCGCCAGCGCCGACGTGGACGCGTTCGAGACCGTGGTCAACGTGCAGGTGCCCGAGACCCTGTTCTGCGGGAACGTGAACGGACCACCGGTGCCGAGCTTCAGGCCCATGGTGTCGCCGCCCATACCCATGTCACCACCCGTGCCCTGGTCACCGCCGGCGGCACCACCCGCCCCGGACGCCGGGGCGGGCTTGGCGGCGCAGGCTGCAAACAGAGCACCGGCGACCGCCAGCGCCGATGCGCCGGTCCAGCGAACGCTGTGCGCGCGCATTACTAGTTGGCGAGGATCGCCGAGAGATTGCTGATGCAGAAGTTGTATGGCGCCGATGCGGTGGCGGTGGTCGGTACGTGGAACTGGATCGAAAGGATGGTCGTCGGGTCGAAGGGCGTCGCGGCCAGGTCGTAGAACGGTCCCTTGACGTCCTTCCAGAGGATGACGTTGGGCTTGTTCGCCACGACCGGCGAGCTCATCTGGTCTCCGCCCCAGAACGGGGCGTTGATGTTGGTCTTGTTCGGGAACTCCACGCGCAGCGTCGCCAGCGGCACCGTGTCGATGTTGAACTGCACACCGATCACGTTGTTCATGGTGGCGTTATACGGCTGCTTCCCCGTGCCACCGTCGGCGGTGCCGGCGTTGTTGAGGTCGATGCCAATGCCGGCGCCCCAGATGTTGGTGTAGTCGGCGGCGGTGCCCATGTTGATGACCTGGGCGACCGTGCCTGATGTGCACATCTTCCCGGCGGTGTTGGGGAACATGCCGAAGGGCGGCGTCGTGATGCTGGAGCAGGCGCTCATGGGGTGCCCGCCCTTGAGCTGGCAGTCGCTGTTCATCGCGGTCCCGTCGGAACCGATTCCGTCGCCATAGGCGTACCACGCGCCCTTGATGCCGGTGGTTCCGGTCGTGGCGGAGTCGACGAAGCCGTTCATGTCCGGCGTCAGCGCTTGCAGCTTGCCGACGCTCCCGCCCCCGCCAGTCGATGCGTCGGTGGGAGTCGCCGCCGACGTTGAACAGCCGGCAGCGATCGCCGCCGAGCCAAAAAGCACCAAGGACAGACAATTTGCCAACTGTTTCATGACTAGGCCTCTTAGATCGGTAAGGGGAGGAAAAGCGGGGCGGTTCACGAGACACGCTCGGGTCCGACCCCAGGATTTGGCGAGTATCTTCGGCGGCTGTGCGAGCGTCAAGCGTGTTTCCTGACACCGGCATGATTCCGGCCCGTGCCCGGCCCGCAGATCCAGGCTGCCGGCACCGCTGCGGTCGAGCTTCGCCCGCCGATCATTGCGTCATGTCCCAGAAATTGCCACTCATCGTCAACAACGAGAGCGTCCCCCACGATCCCTGGAAGTAGGTGAAGACCCCGCTGGAATTGACGAGTGCCGTCGAGTCGTAGACGAGCTGCGCATAGACATCGCTGACGAAGCCATCGTGGCCGCCGTCCATGGCCGCGACGCCGCCTGGCCCGATGAACGCCATTCCCGCGGCGTAGGCGCCGAGACTGCTGGGATTCGAGGGCGGCATCGCGCCGGTGACAGTGTAGCCGTCACGGATGAGGCCGAGCCCGCCCGAGCTGCTCTTCATCGAGTAGAAGCCGACGATCTTCTCGAGGTAAGCCTGCGCCATGGGCTCGCCGTTCTCGCAATAGTCGAGCGCGATGCGCCACGGCGTGCGGCAGGCGTCGTAACCGAAGTAGCCGCCGTTGCCGTCGTTGGCGGGATCGTTGACGCCGGCGCCTTGCGAGTTGACCCAGTTGGGGACCAGGCCGTAGGTGCCCGATGCTTTGTTGAGGATCGAGTAGCTGCTGCTCAAGACCTGCATCCAGCCCTGGTTGCCGGTGACGCGCGCAAAGACGCGGTAGTACGACGGCGCGAAATACGACGGATTGGTCTGGTTGGCGCCGCCGAAGTTGTCACCGGGCTTGAGCACGAAGCCGTTTGCCTGATCGACCTCGTGATTGAAAATGTTGCCGATCAGAGTGGTCGCCGCGCTGAGATACGTGCCGCCCGGCCACTGCTTGTCGGCCATGAGCAGCGCCCACGCCATGTCCTGGTCGGCGTCGGTGGCGCCGCCCTGGTCGAGGATCGTGCCCGTCGAGCTGTAGTGCCAGGTCATGAGGCCGTTTCCGTCGAGACGCTGCTGCGCGTAGCCCCAGAGCGCGTCGAACATCGGCTTGTCGTTCATGTAGACGCCGATGAGCATGCCGTACGCGATCCCCTCCGACGCCGTGTCGTTGTTGTTCTCGGGACGAACGACGCGGTTGACGGAGAAGAACTTCGCCTTCCAGGCGGTGTAGGTCATCGCGACCTTGTCAGTGTCGTAGATCGGCAGCGCGCAGTGCGCGAAGGCGTGGCCCTGGGGATAGGGGTGAGCCGCGCCCGGCGTGTTCTGGGGATAGTTGGAGGGATCCTTCATCACGGTCATGCCGGTTGCGCCACCCGAGCCGCCGCCGGTTGCGCCACCGACGCCGTCGTTGCCGGTCGAGCCCCCGCCGGGGTTCGACCCCTTGGCGCCGGGGAACAGTTGACCGCAGCCGGCGAAAGCAATTGCCGCGGCGAGAATCGCGAGAGACGCGGCGTTCCGTGAGGTCAAAGACATTCCAGGCCTCCTTAATAGGGCTAAGTTATCACCAACTCGAGCTCAGTCGTTCGACCCGAAACAATTCGGGCTACGGAAAGTGGCGAAACCGAAAACTAACCGCCCGTCGTGCCGCGCGTGCGCACCGACACGGAGCGCGCGTGGCCGGACAGGCCCTCGATCTCGGCGAGCCGCTCGATGTCGTCGCCCTGCGCCAGCAAGGCGGCGGCCTCGTACTCGATGATCGACGTGCGCTTCACGAAGTCGGCCACGCCCAGCGGCGACGCGAAGCGCGCGCTGCCGCCCGTGGGCAACACGTGGCTGGGCCCGGCGAAGTAGTCGCCCACCGGCTCGGGCGTGTGCACCCCGATGAACAGCGCGCCCGCGGTGGTGATTGACGCCGACACGGCGCGCGCGTCGCGCACCGCCAACTCGGCGTGCTCGGGCGCGAGCAAGTTCATGACCCGGACCGCTTCGTCGATGGTATCGACGACGATCACCACGCCGAAGTCACGCAACGACGTCTCCGCGATTTGCCGGCGCGGCAGCTCGGCGACCTGGCGCACGGTCTCGGCGGCGATCTTCTCGCCGACCGCGCGTCCGAGCGCGATCAGGATCGGCACCGCCAGCACGTCGTGCTCGGCCTGGGCCAGCAGATCGGCCGCGATCCAGGACGGCTCGGCGCTGTCGTCGGCCATGATCACGACTTCGGTGGGGCCGGCGATCGAATCGATGCCGACGTCGCCGAACACGAGCCGTTTGGCCGCGGCGACGTACGCGTTGCCAGGGCCCACGATCTTGTCGACGCGCGGGACGCTCTCGGTGCCGTAAGCCATCGCCGCGACCGCCTGTGCGCCGCCGATCACGAACACGCGATCGACGCCGGCGATCTCGGCCGCCGCCAGCGTCTCCGCCGAGGGG
>Ga0265314_10001104_pt1 | contig 31142 bp, 31 predicted proteins | sample 4126metaG_FD_203106 | JGI IMG/M metagenome (GOLD analysis project Ga0265314, IMG submission 203106) | Rhizosphere microbial communities from Carex aquatilis grown in University of Washington, Seatle, WA, United States - 4-1-26 metaG | ecosystem: Host-associated > Plants > Roots > Rhizosphere >... | reverse complement strand
GGCAAGCCCGTGTCCTCGGGGATGGCACTTTCCGTGTGGCTGAGAACCCTGAGGGATTCCTCCGGATTTCCGTTCTCACCTTTGGCGTTGGTAAATTGCCCGAGGTTTTGCAACAGATCGAGCTTGCACTCGATCAGTCGGAAGCCGATCAAATCGAGAGAAAATCCCCAGCTGCCAACTTCCGCGTCCGTTCCGGGGTCACCCCGTGATAACGCAGTGCTACGGTAGCGCCAATGGGTCGCAGCCAGGGATAGCGGCAAAAATCTGATGCGTGTGAACCCTGCGGCCCATATGGATTTCCAAGACTTACCAAAGAAACCCGGCCCGGAGGAGCGGGAGCGTCGTTTGCTCGCCTTCGCCGGGGCCTTGGGGGAACATGCAAATCGCTCTGAGGACGCTCGCCAGAAACTCAAGCGGATGGAGTTTAGTCTTGGGAAGTCGGTCCCCGAAGGCGATTTCAGGATCATCAGCACACGGGAGCGCTTGACTCTTCAGTTCAGCCCGGAGTTCTTCAGACTCATACCCCGCAGTTCCTACGGCGATGGCGCCCTCAAGTGTTTCGTATTGATCGCTTACCACGTCGGCCAGGGTTCTCCCAAAGCCCTGCTTTGCGCCGACTACCCTGCAGCGGTGTATCTTGCTGCGTTAAGGTTACCGCAGAGCGCTGAAAGAATGCTGCAGGAGGGCATCGATCTACTCGTGGCTGCACCTACCGGCGAGATTCGAACGGTTCATAAACGAATGGAGGAGCTCACGGACCCCGAATGCCAGCAGCTTTTCACCGCTCTTGGCGGAGACGAACCTTGGAGTGAGCTCGGGCCGCATGGCATCGGAGGCGCCTGAATCCTGCTAACGACGGAGGGATGTCAGGGCAAGATGTATTTAAAGCTCTTCGCCCGGCGTCCCGAAACGTTTGACACGAGATCGAGTCCTTCTTTGTCAGTAGTCGCGCGAGGTGGGCTTGCGCCGCGAAGGGTCAGCGACGAGCCCGCAGTCTGGACCAGTTCGACGGTGGGCGGCTCCCAACGACCTGGGCACAAAGAGGGCATGGGCACTTCCCAAGAGGTCGCGTGGACTGAGCACCTGAAGGTTCGTCATATCTCGAGCTTGACGTCGCTCAGCCGAGCCAATCACTGATTCCGGCGGATGCTGGCTGCATTGCTGTAGATTTTCCGAAAGATTCTCTGAATCCGTCCGTATCCTTCTCGAACGCTCCGTGCCGCGACTTAGACAAGAACAAGCGAATTAACCGCCGCCTCGCAGCATGGGCGATAACCTCAGGAGCCGTATCGCCGCTTATGAAATCTCTACTCTTAATATACTCACGAACATCCATTCGGGCGATAACGCTCGGCTCTACGCTGCTTTGCATGCCATTTGTGTTTTCGGCGGAACAGGAGAGGCCCGCGGCGTCCGTGAAGCAGTCGCTGAATGAAAAAGCTACCGCTGCTGCCTGGGAATCGTTCAATGGCGGCAAGTACCAAGCAGCGATTACGAACGCGATGTTCTGCATCGACGAGTTTAAAGGTGCCGCCGATCGCCTTGAGGCGAAACTCGAAAAGGAAAAGCCCGATTTGCCCACTGGCACGGTGTCTGAGGAAATAAAAAAGAAGATCTTCCAGAATGGACTCCTCAATGATGTGGCAACTTGCTTTTTCGTCAAAGGACGTGCAGAGGAGAAACTGGGAAAGACCGAGGACGCGGCGAAGACATATACATCAGTGAAAGCTTACAGCTACGCCCGCACTTGGGATCCAAGCGGTGGCTGGTTCTGGTCACCCTCTGAGGCTGCATCGGATCGCTTGGCCACCCTTAGCAAATAGGGTTTAATGGGCGACATCGAAGTTTACGCATCAGATCCGGCGGCTGAATCGAGGGCGTGCCCCGTGAATGGCCATGGCTGAATTTCTCACGTCAATCAAGGTCCTGCTCCAGGGTATCGCCGGCATCATCGCAGCGCTTGCTAGCTTGATCGGCGCCATCGTCGCCATGTGGCGGGCGTTTGGACCAACGAGAAGTCAATCACCGGAGAGCCCTCCGCACAACAACACGAGCGAAACGTCGAATCATCCGAATAGAGGCCTGAGGCGGTCGCTGCAACCGCGCACACGCCGAAGAATCAAGCGATGGTCAAGTGTGATGGTCCCCATGACGCTCTTTTTGCTCGTTATCTGGGTGAGGTCCATGCCCGACCCTAGGCCGGTCAATGTGATCTACACTGCAGCTGCGTGGAAAGCTTTGAAGAACGGGCAATACCAAATGGCAATTACGAACGCGGAGTATGTTATCGGACAGTTCGCGGGACTCGCGAAACATCAGCAGGAACAATTGTTTCGTGACGTGACGCCGGTTCCTCCTGAAGGCACGGTCCTGGGAGCGGGAAGAGACACCATCCTGAAGCGGGGCCTAATCAACGACGTTGGGACCTGCTATTACATCAAGGGACGATCCTTCGATTACCTCGGCCAGACCAACGACGCCCGTAAGGCCTACGAATCTGCGACTAATTTTCCACATGCCCGCTGTTGGGATCCAAAAACGAGTCTGTTTTGGTCACCGTCCGAGGCGGCGGCCGGAAACCTCAATCAGATGAAATGACCGCCTCTGCAGGGAACATCGTTAAAAGTGCGGAGATGCGGTTAGCATACAAAGGCAGTCGCGACGGTCAACACTAGCTCTGGACCCCACTGAACTTAGACGAAGGTCGCCGGCAGTTTCCGGTTCCGGAGGCAGGTTGACGCGAAATCGCACCTGGAACGCAGCACACAAAATCGCTTGTAGAAGCGGCCCTGTATGGTTTGGCAAAATCGTGCCGGGCCGATCTATCGTCTTCGTTACTGACCCTGCCTTCCGCGACAGGCTTCGCACGCGCTCGCAGGCTAGCCCAACTCCACCGACCGAATCGAGTTCACCTTCTTCATCGATACCGACAAACGGCGTTACGGACCGGCGGTTCTCGTTCCATTGCTCTCCACCCCGTATTTCCACGACGCAGTTGCGGTTCAATACGGCACGATTCTTCACCGCACAGCAGCGGACTCTCACCGCTTCGATCCAACACCCTTTCAGGCGCACGACGCGCGCGGAATCTCCGCTATGAACTTGTCTCCGCATAGCACGAAGACGTAGGACCATGGGCCAGCGACTGAAAACGCCCCGTCCGTTCCTGCATCATCCGCTCGGCTTGGGGTTGCTATCCGACAACGGAGCTCGCGCAAGTCGAGACAATAAGCGCGCGGATCGGGGCTCTGGGCTGTGAAGCTCAGATTGACGGCTAGGATAGGCAACTCGGCCCTGCCTATGCCGTAAGATCTGGTCTGCTGAGGTTTGACTCCGCCAACACTCTTGCCGCCATTGATGGTGAAACGCTCGCTCATGGTACTGTCTATACGCTGGGATATTAGATCCTCCACATCGTTACCGCGCGCTTCTGGCCCGGGCCCTGTGACGCCTTTTCATGATTCTACGCTGTCGACAACGCAGGATCGGCGGCCGTGGTCCTTAAAGATCACCTGGCCGAAGCCACTGCTGCCGCTTCGCCGATCTTTAAAGCGAGTTCGCGGGCTTCGTTCTTGATGGTCTCTGCCAACTCATCCACGGCTAGACTCTGCACAGTCGCCGCAATCAATGCTGGGTGTCCTCCATCGTTTCCAAACACCTCTCCAGCGAGTAATTTGCCTTGTTGGAGGCGAACTTTAGTTTTTTCAATTGTCGTCACATCATTGCCTCTAATTGTGAGTTTCACGCGCGCCATAGCGCCCCGAGCCTGGGACTTCCGTGCCAAGGCCAGTATGGTTCTTTAGTGTGTTGATCTTGACTCAAGCTGTCAATGAATACCCTGATGCCCCGAAGTACCCCATGGTTGTAGACAACAAGGGCGAAGGCATTAAGACCCTAACGGTGAAGCTCGCCGAAGATGCAGCCCACTTTTTCTAGGAAGGAGACCAAGCATGCCAAAGGACTCCTTCGTCAAATTGATCCCCCATTGCCTCCGGGCTGCTGAAAGAAGACACAGGCTACAATTCCCAGTTGCCTGCGCTGATATCTCTTGAGATCGTTGAATCATGGAGCGCGAGACATTAGGGCGATGGCAGATTGTGAGCGGCGAGCTCAAAAAGATGGGGACTGTCTGCGGCAAATGGCCACAAGAGCTTCCGCCGGAAGCCACACCGCTTCCCCACTGCGCGATCGCGCGCGTTCGGGTTCGCGTTGCGTTCTAAAAAGCAACGGATTTATCTTGCGCCGGGATCCACCTTTTAGCATAGTTCTTGCTTGACGATCCCAACCAATGAAGCTCAGCCCCCTCCGCCGTCGGTATCGAAGAAAATGCAACCTTGAGGATTTCCTTCCAGTTGATGGAACGATCCGAATACCTGTTTCTGGGAGTGTTCCGCTCTCCAAAGCGGCCCGATATCTGATGGATAGCCGTGATTTCCAACGCCTCCGTGGAGTACGCCAGTTGGGTCCGGCCCATCTGGTGTACCCGGGAGCCACTCACACTCGATTTGAACATTCGCTCGGTACATATTCTCTAAGTCTCAGATACGTACGTGCCCTGCTTGCGAAGGATGATTTCTACCACTTCCCCAATTCACCAACAGACATGGCCAAGCTGCTCGTTGCAAGCAGCTTGCTTCATGACATCGGGCATTATCCCTTCTCGCACTTATTCGAAGAGATTGGTAGTCTTCCGGGGCTCACCTTGGAAAAGCACGAGGATCGGGCACGACAGATTATATTGAGTTCCGAAATCGCTAAGATCTTGAAGGAGTATTGGGGTCTTGATCCAGAACTCGTCACACGAGCCATAAAGGGTGATGGTTTGCGGGATGGTTTTGCTGTAATGTCCACTGCACTTGATAGTGTCCTCGATCTGGACAAGATGGACTACCTAATTCGCGACAGCGTGCATTGCGGGGTTGATTTTGGGTTTGCGTTGGATACGGAGCGTTTCCTGTGTGGACTTACAGTAAATCGCAATAACGCCTCAATTGCGTTAAGCACGAAAGCTCAATCATACATACCGACGCTAATCACCGTACGGAACGCAATGTACAGTGAGGTCTATTGGCATAAAACAGTCCGTGCAGCTGGTGCAATGCTTAAAACCCTAATTTATCTCCTTTGTGAACGGAAAGCCCTAACCCAATCGGAGCTCCGATCTCTCCTTAACTCCCAAGATGACATTGTCTCGCACCGCCTGTACTCCCTCGCAAAACAACTACAGGACGTGCGCCTCCAAACGCTCGCGCGGCCATTCCTCTTCCGGAGACGTGGCTTATTTAAGATGGTGTATGTATTTAGTGCCACGAATTCCAAAGACAAGCCACAAGCGATGGGTTTCTTCAAAGACATTCTTGAGGAAAAGCGGGTGGATCTCTCAGTCTGTCTAAGGAAAGCTCAGGCGCTCGAGAGGATCATAAGACAGTGTGGAACACCGCTCAAATCGGGCGACCTGCTCGTTGAAGACACACCCGTCAAACCGGGCCATGAAGCATTCGAGCTCGATAACCTTCAACTATTTGATGAACGGACTCATACTTTCGTCGGCCCATCTTATGACATATCAATGGTAGATAACCACCTAAGAAAAAGCCGCCGGGTTTTCGTATTCTGTAACCCTAGCACTGCGCATTTATGTACAGCGTTCTCCACTTCCGATTGGGAAGATATTTTTCTGAAGACAACAACCGAACCAGCTCGTTAACCCCGCCGGTTTAATGGGCAGCTGTTGCGTCCGATGACTCAATGGCGTCTATAGTCAAACGGGTGCACAGCTACTCCACGGCAAATCGCGTCATGTTCACTATAAGTCACAGCAAGGCAACTGGAATACATCTTTTTCTCGCTGTTCTGGCGGTTGCGGGTGTTTCCTACTCGGACTTTAACAATCCGCCGCTCGTATACCGAATATCCGCCGCGGCGTTTGCCTCAATCGTGGTCGCGGGCTTGACCCTCCAAAGGCCAAGCCGCCGGCGGTGGGAGTTCGAGCGAAATAGCAAGGAACTGGAAAACTTCTTTGCACTGTGGTATAGTGCTCTTGGCGACTTGAGCATCTATTGTGACGATTTAGACTGGGTTGGCGACACGGTCTTTGTGCGTCTGCTAGGAAAGTGCCGTAAACATCAACTTACCTTATATCTGCGAGAATGTGGCACGAGAGCCAATGAACTTCGAATTGCCGGAGCAGTGATTCACCAGATTCCGACTTCGGCCGTCTCCACCCATAAATTCTCAATCTTGCGTGACGATAATTTTGAATCAATGATTTGTAGAAGTAAATATCTGGAATCATCAAATGCGAAAGGGGAGCGCGTTGAGTTCATTTACGCCACTTCCACCCACGATCCACATCTTATCGCTTTTGCCAAGGATGTGTTGAAAGCTTGCCCTAGAACAATATGACAAAGCAGGTAAGTTACAATTCGTGGATGCGCACAATTATTAAGCAATGGGAAGCCAACGCCAGCGCCAGGTTTAAGGAACTGTCTAGAAATAAGGATCACACCTACTCGGAGATACTTTGCCCGATATTGGTGGCATTGCTATCCCGATTCGCGTGCGGCACATCCGTCCTTGATGCTGGTTGCGGTCTGGGCTTCTTTACCGATTATGCAACCAGGGAACGATTCGAGGTGAGTGGAGTTGACGTGTCGCCGAACTGTGTGAAACTCGCACGCAGTACCTTCCCACAGCTCCGCTTTTGCTGCAAAAGCATTACGTCATTTTCTATGAGTAACAACAACGCGTTTGATGCGTGTGTGGCTAATATGCTCCTCCATAACGTACCGAATGTCGCGGATGTCTTGAGATCTGTTTCGCTGTTACTTAAACCGCGTGGCGTATTTATTGGTTGCATTCCCCATCCGGTACATTGGTTTGCATCCCGACGCCTCATGTCTACGCGCATTCTCATTGATAATGAACAAGCGTATCTTACTCCATTCAAGATTAGAAACTCGGCCGTCCACCCAGCCCCGTTCACGTACTTCGACCGCTCCTGCGAATATTATTGGGACATGATGGCCAAAGCCGGATTCTGTGCGATCCAAGCAGTATCGTTCGACGATGTTAATTGGCTTCCTAAGGACATTGTATTTTTTGTGGCGAGTCGGAGAACAAGAGCTAAGGGGCATGTCGCGGACCTGTTCCGCGAACATGATCAACAGTCAAATGATCATTCAGGACCGCAGTGTGATCGGGATGAGCTCAAAATCCGGTGAATCGAGGCCCTGCTTGCCTTGACAGATAGAAATAGGCGAGATGCTGGCCATCGATTCCTAACAACACACCTGCCAATTGGAGACGGTTAGCGCGATGCCGAGCACGCTACGGTCCAGACCTACGCTCATGCCATGCACGGGACGCAAAACGGATAATCCCACGTGGGCTTGTGTCCTATAAATCGAACACGGCAACAGATTTTGCAAGCGATTCTTTGTAGAGCCTTGTGGGTCTCACCGGCAATGCGCTCCAGCGCGTGGGCGTGGCGGGACCTCCGTAATCTTCACCCTAAAATGTCGGAGAGAATACCCCGATTGGGCGGAGAATTGCCTGGTTTTACACAGGACGCTTGTCGTCCCCGCCAATCCTCGATCCCTTCCCCTCTCGTTGGCTCTTGAATACGATGGCCTCAGCGTAGAGACTAGCGAGTTGATTCAAATCACCTTCGCATCAAGCGCACCCAGGCCGGTGCGTATTCCGACGGATTTCGGACGCGGTTCCGATCTGACGGACTGCGTCAAGCTGACTTAGACCGCCATTTACCTTTCACCAGCACTGCCCGGATCGCAATTGGTCTCCAATGCGCTCCCCTCGAGGATTGAACAAACGCCAAAGCTTCGGCTCCACCCTCGGACCCGCGTCCAACGTGTCTGCCCGACTTCCCTCTCGTCGAGCCAGGATTAACATCCCTAAACCCTGGTGACCAAAGAGCCCTCTCAGGACTATCTTGGTCTCGAGTCCATCCAGGCTGGATTGCGCCAAATTCAAGTCACCCACGTCTTAGGCTTTAGCAGTACGCGGCGGGTTTCCCGGCGGGAGGCGGGATCGACTTTCCCGAGCCAAGCCAACACCTTCAAGCTCTCGTCCCTATATGGGGTTCCACGGCTAACCCGATCTGAAGCAATATCGGCTTGCCCCCACCCTCCTATGCGGTATGAACCGCTGCCCAAATAGCGTCGTAGGGCAAAGCGGCCTTCCTGCCTGACCTCCCCTTCCAGGAGAGCGGACCCAGTGCGCTGGCTGGAGGCAGTAGTGGCAGATGCCCACGGTGCGAACTCCAAGTTGGGGGCAGCCGTAAAGTTGCGATTGCCCACCGGAGCCCGGATCGAGGTGAGCAATGCCAGCCAGGTTGCACTGGCAGCCGCATCGGCCCAGGCTTTGGAAAGGCCCTCGGCGCCATGTTGAGCTTTTCCGGGAGCCTTAAAGTGTTGGTGGCCCTGCAACCGTGCGACTTGCGCCGAGGTTTCAACGGGCTGCTGGCCGGGGTAAGCGAACAGTTGGGCGAGGACCCTAAAGGAGGGGCGCTCTTCGTATTTTGCAATCGGCGGCGGGAGCGTGTGTCATAATGCATCTCTCCTATGGAAAGCCTGGGAGCTTCAATGTTCTTTCTTCCTGCAAAACACGAACATTCCGAGGACGACGTTCGATGATTGCTCGCACGCCTATCCGGACAGGCTCACCTTTCCGCCTTGGACCGCCGGCGCTCCTCGGTCTCACCCTCCCCGTAGCGGCACGTCACCGGCGGATGGTGGGCAAAATGGGCCTTGCGGAGTTTGCCGCTTCTCAACACCATCGCCTCTTTGCATGAAGGACAGGAGAAACCGCCGAGGGGTTTCACCTCGTTTCCGGCTACCACCTCTTTCCCGTCCGATGCGCGAATCGCGCAAAGCATTTCTCTCTGTTATATCCTACCACAAGCCGGGTACGCACCACGCACAAAGGCCTCTCCCGCGCTTGACGCGGGGACGGGAACAGCAAACACTCCGTCCCTCCGTTTGACTTGGCCGCCGCAGTGATGGAGAAGGCCCTTCATATTGGCGTATTTACGACCGCCGGCTCCAACTCCCACATCGGTGTATGTGATGAGCGCATAGAACGGGAGCGAGGATCATTAAATGCTTTGCCGCCTTCGATAGATCTCCACCGGCCGCTCAATTCCTTTGGGGACAAAATGATACTCAACCTTTTCAAACGCTGTCGGTTCACATACGTTCGCAAATTCTCTGGTGACCAGAACGTTGCGCCCCGCTTTGATATAAGCATCCCGCTCAGAGCAAAGCCGGGAAGCCGTTATTACGGGGAGACCCACCGAGGTTCCTAGACCGCCATATCTGCCAAAGGAAACGGCGCCGGCGTCAACCGCGATTCGCAAGTCAAGGCGCTCCACTCCGGGATTCTTGAAACGGATAGATTTGATCTGCACGTCGTCGTTCAATCTGTTCACTACCTCATCGAGTGCGCTCTGGAAGCTCCAGGCACTTTCGCAAGCTTTCCTCAAGCTTCCTTGGTCGGGCAGTCCGTTCAGCAGCGGACACTCGATGCCAAATATTGCCATCACCCCGTCGCCGGTAAACTTATCAAACAAACCACCATTTTCCATAACTTTCGCTTTAGCGGCATCAACGAATCGGTTCATCACTTCGCCGCGTTGAGCGAAATCATAACCGAGCATATTCCTGGTCGAAGAAACCAAGTCACACAGGACAATCACGGCAGCTCTTTCTTCCGGTTTATGCGGAACGCGACGCAATTCATTCACCTCGATGCCCGCAATAGCCGCCTCTTGCTCCGCGATTTTCGCCGCTAGCACTTCTTGCATCATACGCTGTTCTTGCACCCGCTTCAGACTTTCTTCTTTTTCAGTGCGTCGATCATCCAATTCGTTCAGTAGTTTCGCGGTACGCTCTTGTTCACTGGCAAGTTCGGTCTTGCTTTCGACATAATGACAGATAAGCCCACATTGGTGCTCAACATGATGTTTCAACCACTCCGGGGGTAAAGCATCCATCGCCGCCAGCAGGGCCAGGTGAAAGCATTCGTGCAGACAGTCCGCCAGCACATCGTCGCACTGCTCGAGCTTTTGCCCCTCCTTGTAGGCAAGCAATGCCTTCATCGCTTCGTTGCGAGTGTTGATGACTACAGTTTGTGAGTAGATTTTCCGCATCTGCTCCGGCAAATGCGGGAGCAGCGTGGCTGTCAGCGCGGTGGCCGCAGACTTGCTTACGTCTTCAGATTGGTTCTCCTTTTTGTCCAACCCATCAGAATCATTCTTGCTTTCATCCACAACGCTTAACACTAAGACTGGCATGTAGTCGGGCTGCATGGCTCCGATATCCGCCGACTTCATATGGTGGCTCTGCGCCAGCACCGCTACAAACTTTAGCATGAGATTCCAGCGATCGCGCTGTTCCCCCTGCAAAATCCCCGCGTAGCGCTGGAGCAGATCCGTTTCAATGCTTTGAAAGCTAACATCCTTGAACGTATTATTGATAGCTACCAACAGCATCGATTCCGTAGCATCTTCCGGCACAATCACTTCAAAGCTTTGAGAAGTTAGTAAGTGCATGAACTCTCGCTGGCGATTCGCTGGAATCGGACGTGGAATATAGAAAATCTTCCGTGTTTTTTCTTTGGTATCAAGCGAATCTTGCGGAGTAATTCCTAGATATTCATTGAGGTTGCAGGCGTTGCCGAGTGGGTATTTCTTGGAATACCGATAGAATCGGACGTAGCGCAACAACTCACCCTCGTCGAAGTCCCTTTTCTCCTTGTCCGCCAGATCCCTCTCGATAACTAGTCCCGCTTTCAACAAATCGCCACGCTCCTCTTGGATCACACCGAACAATCTGGCATGACTTTGGGAGATTTCCAAAAACTTATTCGTCACTATCCGGTGCAAAGCGCGTTTGACGCGATCAAACGATTCGTGAAGCGTCTCCAACCCGTCACGGCCAGGCAGCGGGCGCAAATCCGGAGTTACCAGTATGCCAGTCACAAAGGCTGCCCAGTGAGGCAGCAACTCCCTTTGTTTTTCGCAGACCCACATCCTCTTGACAAACACCTCCAAATTCCCGAACCGATCTTCATCCATTGCGAGTGCCTGACCGCTCTTATCCACCACCAAAACACCTTCGATGTTAACTTCGTCCCCTTTTTCTCTGGACAGCGAAAACGGGATCGTCACAAGCGGCTCGCCGAGTGCGTCGTCCCCATTTCGATTCTTGTAAAACGCCTTAACCTTGCTGTTTAGGTTTGTCGTGTCCGACCAAGGGAACTCCATGGCGTTCATGAGCGTCCCGCCTGACTCTCCTTGCAACGATGCTGTAATGGGAAACTCAAGCAGCATGCAATACTTCTTGATGATGGCTTCGACTGTATCCAGACCAAGAATGCTGCCATCAATCTGGGATTTCGGCGGTCGCATCGCCCGCGAGCGATGCTGCTGAGTCACATGAAGCACCAACTTTGTTCCAATAGGTGTTTCCTTTGCCAACTCTTCAATCTGGTAGGCAATACCACTCGTTGAAAACGCACACTTCAGGGACTTGGCGTCCGTTCCGACATGACGGGTGTAGATTTCAATTTTGTCAGCAATAATAAAGGAGGCAATAAAGCCGAAACCAAATTCTCCCACGACATTGACCAGGCGATGTTTTCTGGAATCGGGGATGCAATATTTCTCGGCGATGGATGCGCCCTTCTTTCCCCTCCCGACGGTCGTTAAGTACTCCTGAATGTCCGATGCCGTCATGCCCACACCATTATCCGTCACCGTGATAGTGCCCTCCATGGGATCTAGGAGAACGTCCACCGCCCCGTCGCTCGTACCGTTAATTGCGCAACGTACAATGCAGGCATCGTGTGCATTTTGAATAAGTTCGCGCAAGGCGGCTGCGGCAGAGTTGTGGAAGGTATGCTTAGCAACGATGTCCCGAAGGAATTCCGGGGTGAGTTTAAAATCACCGGTGATGGTAGTCATGTGGTTGTTTGGTGTGGTTTGGACTAGCGATGGTAGTCATCTGGTTGTTTAGTGTGGTTTGGAAATGCGGATGGCAAGTTCCTGCGCAACCAAAGTCAAGAATTCCGAATTCCGGCGAACCAACGGCAACAGTTCGCCTTCCGCGAGCAAACCTGCGTTCAATCGCGCACTGTCCCACAATTGGGTCGCCAGGCCGAGCACCAGTTGCTTGCAGACGTCCTGACTCGTCAATTCGACAAGACGCTGAATCAATATGGAATTCGAATTGAGCAAAAGTGTGCGGCTTGGTGTTCTTGGTGGTTGCTTGCCCCCGAGTTTTCCCATGAGCTCCTGCTGAATAGCATCTTCCGCCATTTGGAACACAACCGGAACATCACGGGATGGCAATGCCCCAACGGTGATCTTTCCAACCGTATCACCCGCAATCCTGCGCATTAGTTCCGTCAGCGGCTCGGTGGCCTGGCACACCCCTTGGTCAGGTGGCGCAGCCGTGCCGCCATATGAGGCTTCCTCGTCTAACTTCGCTTCATCCACCCGCAGATAGCTCCAATCGGGGTGGGCACGTTTGAGTAATTCGATAACCATCGCATCCAACGGATGCGTACAAAAGAGGACTTCGCGATTTCGATTGCGCCACAAATCCAAGTGAACCGACTGCCCTCGCTCATCGGACAGGTAGAGAAACGCGCGCTTGGCGGAATCCGGCTGGCGTTCCTGATACTGCGCCAGTGTCACCCAGCTCTGGCGGTCAGACGGAAAGAGGAGCATCGCTTCGAGCTTGGCTGCCAGTTTGGAGTTACCATGCATGATGGATTCCATGAAGCCCCGCTTCAACTGGGTTCCGTATCGCTCCCAAATCGCCGCATAGGATTTGGGTTGCTCCTTGGCCATTCGCCCGAGGAGCTCGGTCGCCTTAGTGGTGAGAAATTGCCCCATCTGCCTAAAGCGGTGATCGAGTTGGAATCGCTCCCGCGATACGTTGATAGGCAAATCGTCCGCATCCACCACACCGTCCAGGAATGCAAGCCAATGTGGCAGGAGTTCGTCCATGTGATCGCACACAAACACCCGATTGGAGTAGAGCCGAATCTTCCCCGACTCGCCATCGCCGCGGTCGGGAACAAAAAGCAATGCATGCAGTTCTATGGGAAAATCAATGTCCACATCTAGCCACGTGAGAGGCTGGTTTTCCCCGGGGTTGAGGCGCTTGAAGAGTTCGATAAATCGGGAACGAGGCAGGGCCTCCCGCTCAACTTTGCTCAAATGCCACGGAGCGGTGAGGATATTCGCCTGGCTTCCCGCCAGGACAATCGGATAGGGCGCAAAATCAAGATAGCGCCGGATGATCTTTTCCAGCCGGTCCGGCATGAGGAATTCTTCTGCTTCTGGGCTTAGGTGACAGGTGATGGTGGTGCCCCGGGATCGTCTCTGCGGTTCGCTCAATTTGGTTTTTGTGCCGCCCTCGTTCAGCCAATGGCAGCCACCGGCATCTGGACGCCAGGACCAAGTATCAATCTCCACCCGGTTGGCCACCATAAAGCAGGAATAAAACCCCACCCCGAAGCGTCCAATCAGCCGCTCTTTATTGTTCACATTCTCCTCCACGAACTTGCGTGCCCCAGAGAAGGCTATTTGATTGATGTTGCGTATCACCTCCGCCTCGCTCATCCCATCACCATTATCGCTGATACTAAGGCAACGATTGACCGGATCCGGTCGGATTTCCACATGCAGCGGCTCTTGGCCTTCCTCGAATCCACTGCTGAAACGATACGTTTTGTCCAACCGAGTCAACGCATCCAGAGCGTTGGAAACCAACTCCCGTAGGAACACCTCACGCTCAGCGTATAGGAACTGCTTGATTAGCGGCAAAATGTCCGCGGCGTCAACCGTCAGTTCAACTTCTCGTTCGATCATAACGTTAGTATCCACACCCGCTCGCTTGGCATCCATATCGAACACGTTCGCAATATCTAATCATTTGAGTCCGCTTTCTCATCTGTCTCTATCTGCAGCTTACTCAGCATCCCGGCCCCGCCTAGAGCGACGCCAAGATGCGAAACGCACTTCCGCAACCCGATGAGGACGTCATCCAGTTCTTCTACGTCGAGCGTGTCCTTGTCACAAATCTCCAGCAACCGTCTGGCCTGCAACGGCAATTCCCTGATCGCCTGCTCAGCGGTGTCAATCTCTGCCAAAATGCTCTGCCGATCTAACTCGCTGTTAAGGAGCCGGCGGGCGATCCGCCGCTGCAGTAGGGCGGAGCAGGTTTGCCCGAAAAAGATCTGGATCTGAAGATCAAACCTGCGCAGTTCAAGCTCCACGGTTCGTCTTCTCGTAATGGCAGTATAGCGATCAAGCGCCATCAGGATGTAAAAGGCGAAATCATCCAGGTTTCGCCGGGCCTGGTCGGTGACCGACTCGAACGCCTTCCATTCGAGTTGGGCCCAATACCCCAGGAGCAAACGGAGGTTCTTTTTTCTCGTGTGTGCGGCCAAAGTCAGCCAGGAGTATGCTTGATCTGCAGTGACTTTATCAGACGGGGGAGTTCCCTGAGATTCTCGATAGAAAACTGACAGCAACCCGCTAATCGCGGGTTCCGTGACCGAGCGAATGTGGGAAAGATGTTGTGTTGGAGGGATCAACTCAAGAAACTCCAGCACCATGGATAGCAATGAATCCTCGTGTTCAGCAAGCTCACCAGTACGTGCTTTTGCCGTCCGTTCGGAGTACCGAGTGAACCTCTGAATAACAGATCCAGGACTGTCGTCAGATTCATCCCGTGCGAACATCTCAGGCCTGTGCTCATGCATGAATATGGTCGCGAACAGCAAATAGTCATTGCTCTCAAGCATCCGGAGATAAAGCGCGATCATCTGCACCAATCGCGCATACCTTTTGTCCACCTCAAGCGTTGAGATAGCCGCCTTCATTTGGATCTTCCACCCAGTCTGTTGGTACAAAGGTGCTTTATCCACGACTCGAAGCGCGTCGGACCCGATGGACGTTAGATATTCTACCGGCTCCTGCTCCGTTTGCGATGGGGAGGGGGTGGGCGAAGGGGCAGATGTTGGTTGCGGGACTGGGAGACGCGAGGGCTCCGCATCATCCACCATTGTTGCGGCGGCAACTAGCTTGTGTTTCGCCTCTTGAACGTGTTCCTTCAGCGTGGTTACTGCAACCAGCAGTTCCGACGGTAGCGGCGAAAGGACCAGGGCGTTTAGGCCAACCTCAACGAGTCCGAGCGCGCCGACGCATTCTGGCCGATTTGGTTCATCACAAATGACCACTTCGGCCTGAAAATCCATCCTTTCGACATTCCACTTAGGTAAGGTGAGGAAACGGCTTTGACACAGAACCGCCCACCCTTCAAGTGTTTGGCGGAAACAGCTAGCCGCTCCGTCGTTCGAGGCAATCCCGCACTCATCGATGAACGAGCCTGCCGCATCCTGAATATGCTCCCGCTGCCGCTGACCTTGGCTCTCGAGTTTTTGATAGATTGCGTAAAAGTTCGCGTAATGCGGATACTTCTCCCTGCTAATCAGTGGAGCAACCGAGACCAGCGTCCAATCTCGGCCGCATTCGTCTCTTAATTCCCAATCAGCCGTTACAACCGCCTCTGATCGAGGCGGCACGCGATACATTTTGCACAGCTCCGGCATGGCCGTTGCGGGATCGGTCGGGTCCGGTTTGAGGGACCGTTCAGTCTTTAGAATATCAACGGGTTTCCCCTGTCCATAGATCAAGGAATGTCCGTATGTTGTCCCCCCCTCGCTGAGCTTTGAGACAAAGCAGGCCGCATTGGCATAAATGACCCCTTGTCGGTGTTTTCTGGCCCGTTCAAACGCCGGGTAGAAATGGAAATGCCCGGAGACGGGATTCAACGCCGGCACTGCGAGCAACGTCACCCCAGAGGCCTCGGCACGACCTCGGGCTTGCTCGCAGATATCGTTGATTTGGAGGCCAAAATCCGAACAAGGAAGTATGGCGATTTTCGTTCCATTGAATCGCAACGGGCGCCAACCGCTGGTACTCAGGTCTGATATCGGATCGAATTTATAGTCGGGAATCGCGCTTTCCAGAGGGGAGGGTGCCAGTTTGGGAATCAGGGTCCATTCGCCCGCCTGGATGTCCTCCCGGATGTAAACGGGAGCCATGGGTCGCGGCAGATGTAGCGAGTCGGGATTCAACCGCAGGCGCTCATAAGCTTCGTTTTCGATGGGACTCCTGTTCTGTGGCCGTTGGCACCAGTGAGTTCCGGCGACGAGGCAGAAAGGATGATTGATCTCCCGGTTTTGCAGCCAAGCGTCAATCGCGGCCACACATTCCAGCGGTAGCGAGTATTCGGGCAGGACTACGAGATTTACCTCTTTGTCCAGACAGAAGCTCAGTACATCTTTGACTTTTGCCAGAAAGATCTCCTGGTTGACCTCATCAATTTTGCGGAGCGATGTTGCCAAATCATCGATCATCGTAGCCACATTGGTCAAAGTGTGACAAGCAACTGCTGCGTTTGATCCTGGCTGGCTGGCCTTTTTGGCGGCAACTCGGTTCCCCGCCTTTGTGGCTATCATTTGGATGTCGGCCGCAGAACACGCCGCATGATGGAGCAAGTCCTCAAATCTGGCATACTCGTCCGCGAGTTCCAGGCTTGAGTGTTTGATATCCTCAAGCACGGCGATTTGCGCCGCTGCCACTCGCATGGGCCAGGCTCTCTGGGGGGATCCGACGGAAGGTATCACGCGGTGGGTGGAGGAACTAGATAACGGAGCACTGTCTCGTTCAGCAAAAGTAGCGATGCTCTTTGTACAGCAGAAACACACCGAGCGCGGCCGAGCCGAGCCATATCTCGTTCCTGAAGGTGGCCGCTCCAGAATAGTTGAAGATGACCCAACTGGCCAGGCTGCTGATTGCGACCGAGCCAGTCAACACTATCCGACACTGGCGCTTGAAGCGGGCGACAGCGAAGAACATTGCTCCTAGGCTAAGCGCGCCGCTTTTCACTTTAAGTTCATGATCTCCCGTTCTTCTCCCCATTTCGTGACCGATGGCCCCAATCATCATATCCTGCAGAGCCTGCTGCACTTCTCTCGGAACCGGCATCAAAAGGAATGCCGCTTTGTAGCCCATGCCCGTGAGTCCCAGTGCCAGCAAGTAAAACTGCCAAAGTCGAAACACATCGATTTGCCCTAGCAATGCGCGCTTCTCGAGATGCGCCAGTGCCTGGGTTGCTCCTGTGTTGCCCGGATCCAGCGCCAGAACGGTCCGGTAAGAGGCGCGTGCCGTTTCCAACCGTCCCCGGTTTTCCGCCGACCGAGCCTGCCAGAAGAGCGGTTCAACCTTCTCTGGATTAAGTGCGACGCAAACAGTGAAATTGGCCTCCGCACTCTCAAACGATCCCAGCGAAAACATCGAGCACCCAAGATAAAAGCGCGCGGTGTAATTCTTCGGATCCTTGGTCAGAACTCGCTTGAACGCCTCTACTGCCAGGGTGTAATCACCACTGTGATAGGCGGTGGTCGCTGCAGCAAGGTCTTTGTCATCACCTTCGCCCGCCGCTGCCATCGGCACACCGGGCGCAAACATGTAAACCGCGATCATTGCCGTTACCAAGGGATATAGCGGCCAAGACTTTTCGACCTGTATGTCTAGGAGCCGTCGAAGGGCGATCGAAAGCCTTGTCCAACGGGCGGTCGAACTTGCCGGGCAGAGGGCCATCAATTTCCACGTCAGCGTTCTGAGCCGTCGCACGTGAGGAGAATCGAAGATACGTATCTGCCACCAATGCAACCTATTCGCATTGGCCAACTTCTTTGACCACAATGAGGGTTCCCCGCCCATATCCTATGCTTCTGAGAACTCTTGGATTTGGGCACGAAACGATTATCGGCGTCAAGCAATCTTTTTCTGTTCCCATTCGCGCCGCTGGGTAATCATACAAATACTGCACGCGTCCGAGATGGCTGAGTAAGCGGCTGGAGGCCGCATTTGGGGTCTTGCAACGCAGCTCTTCCACATCCATTTGGATTTCGACATCTCGGAAGCACAATTCAAAGCGGCAACGTCGGGCGTCTAGTTTCGCTAGTAATTCCAACTGGTAGAGAGAAATGGACCCCGAAATTCGGACAGTGAAGTGAGTTAGATGTTTTGGGTTCTGCTGGGGATGGCAAACCAGCAGAACCATGAGCGTAACTAAACGAAAGCGGTATAGCGGTGCCTTCAAAGCTAAAGTGGGTTTGAAAGTTTTGATGGGCGTCAAAACGGTTGGGCAGATTGCCCGAGACTATCAGGTCCACCCAGTGCAGGTGACGCAATGGAAAGGGGTGGTTCGGGATCATCTTCCAGATCTGTTCGAGTCCTCGCGATCGGCATCGAGCCAGGACAGTGAGCAGTTGATCGCCCAACTGCACGAGAAGATCGGTCAACTGAGCGGGGAGGTGGATTGACTTCGAAGTAAGTGCAGGCAGCTGGGCCTGTAAGGGCCCGGGAGGAATTGGTGGAGCCATGCTCCGAACTGAGCATTCAACGGCAATGCGAGCTAGTGGGGATCTCCCGCAGCGGCTTCTACTACCAGCCGGCGCCGGAGAGCCCGGAGAACCTAGCCCTGATGCGGCGGTTGGACCAGTTCCAGCTGGAATACCCGGTGTATGGGGGCCGGCGCTTGACGGCCCTGCTGCAACGTCAAGGCCAGGGAGTCAACCGCAATCGGGTCGTGCGCCTCCTGCAAGCGATGGGCCTGGAGGCGGTCTATCCCAAGCGTTGCCTGAGCCAGCCTGGAGAGGGACATCGGATTTATCCTTACCTGTTGGAAGGCTTGGAAATCAGCGGATCCGACCAAGTATGGTGTTGCGACATTACGTATGTGCCGACGGCCTATGGCTTCATGTTTTTGGTGGCGGTGATGGATTGGTGGAGCCGCTACGTGGCGGCCTGGGAGCTGTCCAAGAGCTTGGACAGCGAGTTTTGTATTCGGGCCTGGACGACCGCCCTGGCGACGGGTCGGCAACCCTTGATCTCCAACACCGACCAAGGCAGCCAGTTCACCAGCGAAGCATATCTGGAGGCGGTTGAGGCGGTGGGGGTGGACGTGAGCATGGATGGCCTCAGTAACAATGACCAGAACGCCGAGCAACTGTCGAAAGACTGGCGGCGATGTTCAACGGAGGGGTGCAGGACATATTCCCTTGGCCCTCCAACCGTTCGCTTTCATGCGAGCGATTCTGAACCGGGTGCGACGCGTTCAAACGGGCCGTTTTGGAGAACGTGTTCGAGGGGATTACTGCCGGCGGCAAGGCCATCCACCTCCTCCACTTCGCCATTATGGAACAGCACGTTAATCCGCAACTCATTGAAATCTAGGGAACACCCGCTTGCGAATCGATCCTGCCACGATCTATCGCGCTCGGGGGTTGCTTTCCATCCTGGGCAAGCGGCCAGCACGTCGGCGCAACAATTCACATGCCTTCAAGTCGAAGCGAAACGCTGCATACATTTGAGCACTTGACGGCAATGAGCAAGAATCAGGCCGGAGCGCCCCGGCGGAAAACCTCATCCTCATATCTCGGAACCTCCCGATTTCGCCATGTACGGTTTGTTTGGAATTACAAATGTGTTGCCAATCGGCAACACACTGTGCGCCGACGCGAAAACATCAATTCGGGGAACTTACCTTTCGCCAGGTCCGATTGTTCGCCGTCTCAAGTCCTTACCGACTACATTCGAACAAGCGTATGATTTTAAGCCTAGACTCTGACTCTTGGGACACCTCGTCTTAGCCAGCGTTGCCCCCCGCCAAGCCTCGTCCTGAAGCCGGCTGGATCCACATTCTTCCATCGCGATGAATCCACTTCGCCCTCCTGCTGACGGAGGTCACTTCGAGCTAATTGGGTATGTGACATTTCCTCCGCCAGTTTGCTGGTCTGTCACGGAACCTAGCGCCGACCTCTTCAGCCCATACACACCGTTACCGGAGCGATGCAGTCAACATTCTCTGTCGAAGTCTTGCTGCGTAACAGCTCAAACCCTTGTTTCTGCGAATAGCCCTGTTTCCGAATGTCTTGACAATAGGAGTTCTGCCCATTTACATAGACACCTGTGAAAGCGATACGAGCACCAATAATCTCCACATCAACACCTCAACCTAAACCCCGATTTCCATTTTTCCATGAAAACATTGTTGTTAATGCGTTTCCTGATTCCAGCCGCGATCGGAGCCGTAGTTTGCATCTTCTTACTCGGTTGCACAGCGACATCGGAAAATGGCTCCTCTGCCGTCCTTGGAGCGGGTTACGTAACGAGCGGCAAATCAAGCGTGCAGGTGAGTGAAAAGGTGGCTCAAGCGATCTCAGATGCATCGAATGCATTATCAGTAGGAAAACAGGCTTCTGATCTTGCTGGTAGCCTTGCGAAAGAATTAACCGCAGTTACTGAGGAGTCTTTTAGATAGACTACAGTTCCGATGTGTATAGAGTTGGGGTCGTGGCAACGATTGACGGACGCAAACTGGATCACAAGGCGCTGGAACACATGAGGATACTGTCCGTCAAGCGGGTCGTCGAAGACGGCGAAGATCCTAGCGAAGTGATGCGGTCGTTAGGGCTATGTCGCACCAGCATTTATCCGTGGCTTCGGAAATTCCACGAAGAGGGTTGGGACGCCCTAGCTGAACGAATAGCTCAAGGGCCAGAACCGAAGCTTGATGAGAAGCAGCGACAACAAGTTAAGCGATGGATCTTGGGCAAGGATCCGCGACAGTATGGTTTTGACTTTGGTCTGTGGACGCGACGAATTGTGCAGGCGTTAATCGATGGTAAGATGAAGGTGGAGTTGGGACTGACCGCAGTGGGGCGGTTGTTGGCCAGCTTGGATATCACTCCCCAGAAGCCGCTGCGCCGAGCCTATGAGCGAGATCCAGCGGCGGTCGATCTGTGGCTGAAAGAAACCTATCCCACGCTCAGGAAAAGGGCCAAACGCTTGGGCGCAACAATTTTCTTCCTGGACGAGGCGGGGTTCCAATCCGATCCGCCCCTGGGTCGCACCTACGGTCTAAAGGGGCACACACCTGTCGTCGTAACGTCTGGACAACGCCAGAGTATCAACGTTATCAGCGCGGTCACAGCGCGAGGAGAGTTTTGGGCGGCTACTTACACCGGCAAGTTGAACGCGGAAGCATTTGTGGCTTTCCTCCAAAACTTTATGAAAGGCCGTCGCGGCAAAGCACTCTTGGTCGTCGACGGACACCCGGCCCATAAAGCAAATAGTGTGAAGCAATACGTTCAATCGTTGAAAGGACGCCTGGAACTACATTTTTTGCCACCCTACGCGCCGGATCTCAATCCCGACGAATTTGTATGGAGTCATATGAAGACCAACGGCGTCTCAAAGAAGCCATTGAAGAAGAATGAGTCGATGCGGGAAAGGGTGGAGGAGGACATAGCAAACATCCAAGGAAATCCTCAGCTTGTTCGGTCGTTTTTTTCTGCTGCAAGTGTAGTCTATGCAAAGGACTAGGCAGTAAGGACAATGAAACGAAGGATGTAGGCACCGTGAAGGAGAGCCTAGCCAAAGACGTGAGCGCCGCAAAAGAAAGTCTCAGCAAAGACGTAATCTCAGTTAAGGATACCGCTACCTCGGCGAAAATGATGGCAGACAATGCGAACACAACAGCCAGCGCCCTCAAGAGCGATACCGCTCTCCTCAGCGCCAAATTAACGGCAGCCGAAGAAGCACTCAAGAAACTCGACAGCAGCACACAGACGCAACTGTCGAAAATCACTACAGAGCAAATCACTCAACTCGAGAGGCTGAAATCAGATCCAGACGCATTCAACTCGCAGCTAACAAAGACTCTCGAAGCGCACGGACTCTCCGCTGCTCAAATTGACGATCTTAAGAAGAAGACGTCCGGTTTTTCCACCGAACAAATTCTGGCCTTATTGGCCGCAGCAGGAGCTGGGGGCGCTCTTGGTAAAACCGGAAAGAGTCGTGCTCAACCAGAAATCGACAAATTGAAGGGCAGGGTTACGGCAATTGAGGCCGGGAAACCACAGCCTCCTGGATCTTGATCACCTTGAACGATTCTTGATAGGTACCATGTGAAGACGACATTAGCTGTCATGTTAAACCACAGCCATAGCTAACGACCGGCGGCCTGTTCTAATCAAAAACTCTCCCCAGCCCCTGCCCATTTCAGAAGCCACTGCCAATTGGAAAACGTTTGCGATAGGGCAAGAGGGTTCTCCTAGGCCAGGCGGGCGTAATAGGTTTGCACCGTTTTTGCCTTAGCTGACCTTCCCTACAGTTCGTACGTCAGGAACGGTTAAAATGATGGAAGCGCCACGGAAGGCCGATGGTACCACCTCCCACCCCCCGGTCGATGCTGATATAGGCACTGCGCTCACCAAGACCACATTGAGAACCGAGCTTCACGAAGGACCGATTGGCCTGAGACCCTCAGCATGTGCCGGGTGAAGAATTCCCCGGGTGTCGCGCGTCAGGAATCCCCGATCGATCAGTTTGTGTCCCGACCTCGACGACCGAAGTCCCATCGCCTTGGAAAGCTGCCTCACCGATGGTGATCTATTTTGATCTATTTCCGTTTTTAGAAACATAAGCGCTTTGAATTCATGATCGTTCAGTTTATTCCTTATCATCCCCTCCATCGGGGTCGCTAGGACCGAAAAGAGGTTGAGCAAATCGATGCCCATTTGCTCAATCTGCTCATCCGTCATTAACTCCTCAATTTCCTCCCTGGCGATCGTCCGCAGTTCTTCAAAAGCTTCTGCGGAAAGCTGTTTTGGTTTATAGGTCATAGTCCTCCACGATATATGGACGGAGCTTGCCGCTGGAGACGTCGGGCCAACTGGGTTTGATGGCCAGTTGTCGCACTACTGGTCCATGAGTTCTCTCGCCTTGTGCTCTGCCTCGCTGGATTTCTATATCGAATACCTGACGGCAAAAGGGGCCAATCCTGCCGCGTATTTGAACTCGCAGGACCAGCGTGTGCTCAACCTCAATGACGAACTCGGGCGGCTGAAGGAAGCCTTGGAGAGGGATTTGTGGCGCACGAATATGCCGGAGTTTCCAGGCGGCTTTCACGACTGGGTTCGGGTCAAGAGCGACGGCAGTCGGCTAAGATATCCTGTCGTTAATTTTACACTTTTCCCGCTCTACTATGGCACACCGCTCCAATATCCCGACCGCGCGCGTAACGACGTCTTCTTCGTCCTGCAGTATTTCGATGAACCGGCCCACCTACTCCCGCTGCTCGGCATACCAGGCGGAAGATCGCTGGGACACGATCTCGGATACGTGACCCTCGGAAAGCTCAAGAATGCCCGCGATAATCTGGCGGTGTCCTAATCTCGGAAAGCGTAATGCGGGGAGCGCCCGGGTCTCCGCAACACCAAAACGAAACGTGGAGCACGCCCTCCCTCATATCGGGCATCGAATGCGGCAGCGGTCGGAACTCTCGTGACAAGCGTTCGAATTGGGTCTCCCCGACCACACGCGATACGAGGAAGATCAGGCAACAGACAAAAGGGTGACCCTTGCCGCGATAGGATCGAACCTAACCTTGAGAGACAAAAGGTGCTTCGTTGAAGCCAAGGAACCGAACTTCATCATCAAAACGTCCTGAGCTGACGGCGCCTCCGAAACGGAGTCAATCGAACCTAACAACATCCGCGTAAGACAAGGGCAGAAAGCGGGTTTGGGAGCCTTGTGTCCCGGAAGGCTGGGAAACTTAGACGACGTTCGAACCTACCACCGTACAATGCAACGTGTAGCTGCGCTCATTTACACTCACTTCAGGCGTGAGTTTGGAGAGCAGAACGCGAAGACTGTGCGGAATAATTAGGTCATGCATGCACGTAGCGTAACGGAGTTGCCAGGCAATGGAGATCCTGGCCACCGGCCAGCGCGGCCCGATCCGAAACACGGCCACGATCTTGGACTCCGTTACTTTTTGCTCGGATCGGGGCCACCTGGTGGTGCTGGGAAGGGCCAGATCCAATGCGCCGGTTAAACATTAGTGGATACGAAATCCCGCTTTCAGCTCCGCCAGGCGTCAAATCCGCGCAAGTTCCCGTCGCCGAAGATGTGCGAACGATTTGGCGTGCATTTTGATGCTCCGGTCAAACTTGGGCTGTTAGTCCCGGCGCGGCTAGATCGCGGCGTAGTGAACTTCGATGCTCTCCAGGAGGTTACCTGGGCCGAAACATTCACTCTCGTCGGGCATACTTGGCACCTTTGCCTTTGGTGTGTTCCTTATCCGACTTATCGACGATCTCAGCGAGCTTTTCAGGCGCGAATGACTTTAGCTCCTCCAGCTTCTGATCCGTCAAAGCCCCGTCTACCTCAAACCTTCGCAGGTTCCAATATCGGGCTTTGACAAGCGCCAAGTCGGCCTTGGGCCCATGCCCCAGCTTTTCCTCAAGCACATACAATCGGGCACACTCCGTAAACAACACCGTAGCTTGTCGAGGCAGATACAGTGGAACTTTGGCATTCTCCAGCAGTTGTATCTCCTCTTCCAAGCTGCGTTCAGCAGTGGCCGCGTCCGCTTCCAGATAGCGCTCAAACAGTTGCTGGCTTTGCTGGAAGATCGTCTCATCTTGTCCAGTTTGCTTGGAGTTGCAGCCAGCTAAGATGCCCAAGACCAGAACGGCTACCGATACGCAAGCGGATCGCGCTCGCGTTCCTGAATTGGGCCTTCGGCGAGCCGGTTTCATTCGTCGAGGATGTTCTTGTTAGCCTCTTTCCACTCTTTCAGCTTCTGAGTGCATTGCTTTGATCCAGCCCGAACGGCGCTCAACCTATCCAGGAACGTCCCCAGCCCCAAGTCACTTGGGCCGTCGTAGCGGTCCCACTTGTCGGGGGCAATATCAGCCCAGTAGTTCCGATAAAGGCGGAAGAGGCCACCGCAGTTGCACCGCTCATATTTAATTCGGGTAAACGGTGTGTAGCCGCGCCAAGCGCCCAAAGGTTTCAAAAAGCTAAGTGCTGTCTTGGCCATATCTTTAACGTCCGGGCGGCCCTCTTCCTCAGCTACTTTCTCCGCAGCTTTCTCCACTGCTTCGGCGATCCCGACGGTGCCACCCGAAGCAATGGTTTCCGCCAGACCAAACAGTTTTGCAAACAGTTCCGTCTCTCCTGCAAGCTCCTCAAGACCCTTCACAGAACCCACCCGACTGGGATCATTACCAGAGTCGGTAACCGTGATCTCGCATTTTGGATTTCTTACGTGGCCAATCGTGCAGAGCCCCAACCAATCTATGGCGTTCGGGCCTCTGTTGGCCAAAAACGCATAGAGATTTCGTCCGCCAGCTTCTCCGATGGGGTCTCTAGAAAGCCACCGTCCCGTCGAGGGGTTATAATAACGATGCAGGTAGCAAACCAAGTCGGTTTCGTCATCGGTGTATTGGGTGCTCCAACGGAATGGACTCACCCGTGCCATCGGCCCGGTGGCTCGGATGACTTCACCGAAGGGGCCATATTCATAGTTGGCCGAAATAGTTCCATTGGTCGTGTTGACCAAGCCTGCCACGTTTCCGTTACCGTCGAAGGCGACAAAGTTGGCTGATGGCTGGGATAGAGAATTTTCCATGAGGAGTCCGCCCACCCCGCCGGCACCTTGCATCGAACTGCTCAAATCCAAACCCCAGACGTAGGACTGCAGAATGGAAGATTGAGGATTGAGGGTGGCGATCAGATTCCAGCCGTCGTAGACGAATCTGTTGGTATACTGCCCCACATAGGCCGATCCGTTGTACGCGGACACGATCTTCTGAATCCGTCGGCCTTTCCAGTCATACGCAAAATCCAGTTTCAATTTCGAGCTACTAGGACTGGTTGCGAGGCTCGTCATGTTGGTCAGACGGTTTTCCGCATCCCAGGAATAAATCCACCGCCCGTCATTTGTCAGATTGCCGTCTGCGTCGTAGCCAAAGGTCTCCGGCGTCTTGACAACGAAAAGATTGCCGGTGTTGGTCACGCCACCACTGGCTACTGTTATCCCCAACCACGCGGCTGAGCCGGTGTTGTTTGTTCCGGCCACTGCTTGAAAGTATTCACCCCTCTGATAGGCGAGTGTCCCGTTGACAGTGATGAAATTGGTCGCCAGCACCGCCCCCACAATATCGTTTGTGCCTGAGACTGTCCGGTCGGTATATTGATTCAGGAGATTCGCAGTGTAATTATTAGTCCAACGAGAAAGCCCATTAGTATTACCACCAGCGATTGTCTTCTTGCGATTGCCAATGTCGTCAAAGGTGTAATCGAACTGCTGACCAGCCACCATGGTTCCGTCGTTCCAATATTTCGTACCGCTGATCACTTGTCCCAAGGTGTCGTATTGATACACCCAGCGGCTGTTGTCGGCGTTGGTGACGGCGGTGCGTTGGTTGGCGAGGTTATACTGATACGAGGACGAGAACGATGACGAGGACGAGGAGGACGCTATCGCGCTGAGGCGATTCAGATTGTCATATGCCTTGGTCGTGGTCATGCGGGTGGCGCTGCCATTCTTGAAGACAATGTTGCTCACGAGCATGGAATTGGCAAGGTAGGTGTACGTCGCGGTGTTGGGGCCGTTCGTGACCGTGGAGAGGCGCGAAGCGCCATCATAACCATAGCTCACGGAGTTGAGGGTTGAGAGTTGAGAGTTGAGAGTCAGACTGGAACGGCGGAGCAAGCTGTCGTAGGTGTTGGTGACGATGACGCCGTCGAGCGGGCCGCCGGTGTAGGTTTCGCTGAGGAGTTCGTTGGCGTCGTTGTAGGCGGAGGTCAGTTGAGAGTCCGCGGTTGATTGTTGATAGAGGCGGCCGCGGCGGTCGTAGGTGTTGGTCGCTCCCGTGGTGCCGTCGGAGTGCCAGAGATCGGCGAGGTCGCCGGCGGCATGCTCTTTTTGTCCATTCAAATTAGTGTTTTGTGTCAATACTTGGGACTGACCCGTTCACGGCGGGGGGAGCGCAGTCTTTGGCTCGGCACAGCGGAGTCCGCTTGCGGGGGAAATGGCGAGTCAATGTCTGCGCGACAGGGACAGGTATGGTCTGTTCGCTCCCCCTTACTGGTTGCCGCTCTTCAAATCGTAGAATAGGCCGGACTCTCTTAACGGGATTTCCCGGCAGGAAAGGTTCAACGGGTCCACCTCAATCACTTGTAAGGCCTGACGGTTACGATACAAGACCACATTCCAATATTCCCGACCGTTTCTTTTTCTACGGAATAGACCAGCCGTTACGTCATCCGCCTTTTCTGATGAAAACGACCGCGCGGTCTGTAGAACACGGTCAACTTCGGCATCCTCCTCGGTGGTCAATCGCCGGATTCCTTCCTCGACAAAGGCACGTTGAGGATAACCTATGAATAATCCTCCCATTCCCGACCCGTCGTAGCAAATTGCGACTCCGGGATCCTCAACACCCCAATTCGCGCACTGTTCTTTGGTTTCGTGGATACCAATGATGCGCCCAATCGAGCTCTCTTCGTCCCACCAAACAAGGTCTCCAAGCCTTACGGTTGATCCGTCAGGATATTTCATTTTAATACGCTATGCCCCCACCAAGCGATGGCCCAGAGACTACAGTAGGAGGACCTCCAGGAATAGCGCCAGGGACAGGAATGAGCGTATTGTCATCTGTATGGTCAAAGCGCCAATAGCATTGGCATATGTTATTAGGACCGGGGTTCATATACGGGACTTGCTGCATCTTCCAATACTTGACGTGATCTATGCCGACATGCTTGCCTCTCTGTCGTGAACTTCCTGGCGCAATCTCATACATCAAAGTGCCCGCTACCGGGTTACATGGGAGACATCCTTTTGGTTTTTCGCATTTGCACAGTCTCCAAACAATAACAGCTACCCCAGCCACCACCGTAGTCCCCACAATGATAGCACCTGCTGGTATTTCTACCGGCAACGCCGCAATCCCCCCAATGCATGCTCCTGCTGCTGCAGCAGCACTTAACCCGTTAATATCGTAATCACCAAGCGAGTCGTTATCCAAGAACCCATACAAATTCTTCTCTTCCTCAAGAGCGAATTTACCTTTTCGTCCTGACACAAGATTAAAGCCAGCTTCGTTGATAGGGTCCTTGCTCAGCCACCTTCCCGTGCTCGCGTCGTAATACCGGTAGCCGTAATAGAGCAAATCCGTCTCATCATCCTGATATTTGGTGGAGAACCGGAACGGATTGGCCTTGGCCATGGGCCCGGTGGCGCGGTTGACTTCTCCAAAGGGACCATAATCGTAGCGGGCAAGTATAGTGCCCGAAGAGCCATCGACTAGGGCACTCACATTACCATTGCCGTCGTAGGAAGCAAAGGCGTTGGTTGTTGAACTCCCAGTATAGCTCACCTTTACCAAACCGCCCACGCCGCCCGCACCCTGTTGAGATCCGCTCAGATCCAAGCCCCAAAGGTAGGAGCGGATGACGGCATTGTTGGTGGCGTTCAACTCCGCTATCAAGTTCCAGCCGTCGTACAGGAACTTGTTCGAGAGAACGAGCGCCCAGGCGCTGTTGCTCCATATGCAGGTCGTGCTTAGTATTCGTCGGCCCTGCCAGTCGTAAGCAAAGGTCAACCAGCGCTTGGAGGCCGCCGGTGCGTTGGTGAGGCTCACCATTTCGACCAAGCGATTCTCCGCATCCCATCGGTTCGTCCAACGTCCATCCGAGAGGAGATTGCCGTCCGCATCATATTTGAAAGCTTCTGGCGTCTGGGCAAGGAACACTGCTCCGGTAGTCGTAGTCGATGAGCCAGCATTGGTGGCCACGACGGTCAGGAGGGGATACTGCGCGGCACTACCGTTGTTCACGGCCAGATCTTTCCGAAAGTATTCCCCTCTCCTATGAACGTTAGTATCTCCGTTCACACTTACCAGCGCGGCCGCACTTGCGATGCCCAACACTTCATTGGTGCCGGGCACGTCGCGGAGCGTGTATTGATTGACCGAATTGGGAGTGTAACTGGCCTGGCGGAGACTGAGGCCGTTTTGGTCTCCGCCGGCTTTGGTGGCGAGGCGGTTACCGATCTCATCAAAGCCGTATTGGAACTGCTGCCCCGCCACAGGCGTGCCATCCGACCAGTAGCGCTTGCCGGAAATGACCTGTCCAAGGGCATCATACTGGTAGACCCAATATGAACTGTCGCTGGTGTCAGCACGGACCCGCTGGTTGGCTGAGTTATAGCTGTAGCCAAAGGAAGCTGGCGCGGGCGGACCAGCCGGGACCGAAGAGACGCTCGAAAGCAGCCGATTGAGAAGATCGTAGGTCCGGGTCGTGGTCATAACGGTCGCGCCGTGGCTGAAGGCAATTTGGCTCACCATTGCCGAGTTGGCAAGATAACTGTAGGTTGCCGTGTACGCCCCATCCGAAACCGTTTGAAGCCGCGACGCGGTGTCAAAACTGTTCGTCATTTTAATAGCCGTGGGGGAAGTGTTGAGGGACAGGTTCGTCCGACGCAGGTACGCATCGTAGGTACTCGTGAGGGTGAACCCGCCCAAGGTGCCGCCAGCGTATCCCTCGGTGAGGATCTCCTCGGCTTCGTTCCAGGCTAGGGACGTGGTGATCCCGTTCCGCGTAACGGTCTTCCGCCGACCCGCTCGGTCATACACATAGGTCGTTCCAGGTGTGCTGACTTGCTCGTTCGAGTAGACCACGGTCACCAGATCGCCGTGATCATTGTTGCTGGTTGAGTCAGTAACACCGTAGGTGTAAGCAGTTTGGATCCGCTGGCCGGAGCCTGTTCTTGCCCACGTGCGCGTCTTCAGTCGGCCGCCATCCGTGTAGCTGTAATCAGTGCCATTTCCGTCGGCATAGCTTTTGTTGGTGAGCCAACCTCGATAGCCGTCGTATTTCCAGACGGTTACAGCGGCCCCCAGGCCCCCAGCGTAATTGGTCCAGGTCGTCATGTTGGTGAGCCGCCCCTGGCCATCATAAAGATACTGGACAGGATATGTGCGGGCACCGTAGTTCGTGCCCAGCAATCCGGTCAGGTAGTAACCGTAGGTTACGCTGGCTCCATCGGGCTGGGTTACGGTCCTCGCTCGGCCCATGGAATCATAAACGGTGGTTGTGCTCTCAGGCGAAGCTCCAGTTCCCGGAGCAGGAGTTGTGACCATCACAACCCGGTCCGCATCGTCGAAGGTGTACCAAGTCGTACCGTTCCGAGCATCGGTCGCCGATATTTGTCGACCCTGCGCATCGTAACCATAGGTCGTTTTGCTTACCTGATTATGGCTACCAGTGTTATCCCTGCGCGTCACGCTGAGCAATCTCCCGTATTGAGACACGCTTACCGTTTGCGACCCGTCGGGATTCGTGATTGTTGTGGTCACGTTTCCGTTTACGTCCGGCAACGTTCTAACGCTCCACGTGGTCACGGGAACACCGCCGGTGTACCGCATGCTCCAGGATTGCAGGCCATCCGTTGATTGTTCCTCGCTCGCGATCAACGTCGAGGTGGCGGAGTTGTCCGTCAGCCAAGCGTAAGTTTGGCTGCGACGCACATTGGATACACCGTTATAGTAACAATTCACCACGGTTCGCGTGACTCGGTCCAACGTGCCGCAGAAGGTGTTGGGGTTGACATCGTTGTCGCGATTCACGTCTACGATCGTGTACTCCATCTCCCCTTTCCCGTTGAACACGTGCAACGTTGTTAGTTGATCAGGATCAACCTCTTTCCATCGTTGCCCGAGGCTATTGTAGAATATTTGTGAATACGGGTATGGCCCGGCGGCTTTGGCGTAAAGGGTCTTATACGGCCTCCCGAACGTATCGCTGTAGGTTTTCGTCCACTCGTTGGTGCCACCCGATGGCCCGGCCCGCGTTAAGCGGATGTCGTAGACAAGACGATGGTTCACATCCGGGCTAGCTTGGTCGCTCTCGAGGTCGTAAACGAACCTCCTGGGCTGCGTGCCGGTGCCTCCAACTTCGTAGAGCGATCCGTCCTGGTAGTAGGTTTCGATCCGTGTAGAACCATCGGGATAAGTGGTGGTTCGGACCAGATGTCCACTGCTCACGTCTTCCGAATAGCTGGTGACATTATAAACAGCATTGGTCTCCCTTGTGACAAGGCCGGCAGTGTTGTAGGCAGTTTGCCTCTGCACCACGTTCGTCCCGTCTGTCCCGATTCGCTTGGTAACCAACACAC
>Ga0265314_10001103_pt1 | contig 31145 bp, 21 predicted proteins | sample 4126metaG_FD_203106 | JGI IMG/M metagenome (GOLD analysis project Ga0265314, IMG submission 203106) | Rhizosphere microbial communities from Carex aquatilis grown in University of Washington, Seatle, WA, United States - 4-1-26 metaG | ecosystem: Host-associated > Plants > Roots > Rhizosphere >... | reverse complement strand
AACGCATCTGGTCCAAACGCAACGAGCGGCTGCATTATTCATCACCGGTGCTTGGCGGCGGGTATTTATATTTCCAGACGAGCAAACGTGAACTCAAGTGCATGGCCACGCAGACCGGCAACGTGCTCTGGTCGGCGCCGAAAATCGGCCTCGAGTTTGCCATGGTGCTATTGCTGGACGAACGCCACCTCCTGGCGGCGCTCGATGACGGACAAGTCGTGCTTTTTGAAATTTCGCCCGATGCGGTCAAAGAGCTGGCACGCTTTCAGGCGGTGGGCAGGGCTTTTGTCCAGCCCGCGCTCTCGAATGGCAGACTGTACCTGCGCGATCACCAACGCTTGACCTGCTTCGACATTCGCGGAGTTGATACCGGGACTGCAGGCGCAGCCGAAGCTGCAGTTCCGCCGGAAGCGGGCCCGCAAACCACCACGCCCCTATTCTCGGTTAATGCCTTGAGCGCTGCCTGGGCCGAGTTTCACCATTATTATTACGTCAGTTGGCTGGTGGCAGCGGCGCTGGCTTGCATCGGTGTTTACATTGCCGCGCGCGAAGAACGTCTGGCGGCAACTTTTGTCGGCGCCAGCGCTGGGCTAGGCACGATCCTGGCCATGCTCTTGAGCGGCATTTGGACGGAGATCAATTTTCTCCACTCGAGCAAATTCTTCCTTTGGGTTCCGATGCTCATGGCGCTGGCCGCGGCGTTGATGATTTTGTTCGCCCGACTTTATTTCCCGAATATTCAAAGACGCTTGTTATGGGCTCAGGTGCTGGGGCTGGGTGTGATGCTTTTTCTGATTTCAAAACTGCAGGTGTCCACCGTTGATGTGCACGCGGTTTTGCTTTCCACGGACATCGGCGGTTCGGGCTCGGAAGTGGGCTTGCTGATGGGGGCCGAAGCCGTGACGGCGCTGGTCGTACTGGCCGGAATTTGGACCCTGCGTCGCCCCGGCGCACGCGGCGCATTTATTTCGGAACTGCTCATTGGATTGCTATTGTCGGTGCTGATCGGAATGTGCGTGCGCTCCGCGGGACTCCTGTTCTGCGTACTCTGCTTAATGCTCCCCAGCGCGATTGCCAGGCTGTGGTGGCGCTCCTTTATTTTGCAGGCGCCGGCTTCGGTCGCCCTCGCTTGTGCGGCCACCACGTTGGGCTGGATGTTCGATCAAAATGCAGTTCAAACCTTTGCGCTGCCTGCCGGCGGTTTGATGCTCTTGGTGTTGGGGCTATCGAAGCTGCTCAAGAGCCGCGTCGCAACGCCTTAATAATGGAACGAACGTGGAATCGGTTCAGCACGCAACCAGTGCGAAGCATCAGAGCGTCGCCATGGTTCAGCGGACCCCAAAAATCCGGTCAAATTCACCCACCAACGCCTTGACACTAAAAATGTCTAGTGGTATATTTTAGAAAGATTTCTGGAGGCATTCCGCGCCGTGGCTGATGTGCCCATTCAAATCAGCGAACCCAGCATCCAACCGCCTCAACACCGCGCAAATGCACGTGTGCATCTTTTTCACATCCTATGAAACTCGATTCAAACACTTGGACTGGGCTCAAACCAAGCGCCGCCAGCCCGGCTGTAAATTTTCCTCCACCCTTCAGACAAAGCTCCCGCACTTCGTGCACATTTTTGCAAGAAAATTTCGGTCGTGCGCTTCAACGTGGTACATTCGATGTTTCTGACAAAACCTCCTTCTGCACGTCGAGCAGGAATTTTAAGAAATCTCCCTACCCGTTTTAATCACTGGATCACTACCTATAGGGGTAGCCCACAGGTAGTAGGTATCCGCCTTGACACCACAAGCCGAAAAATGGTCTGATTTAGAAACGAGTGTCGCCGCGTTGGCGATGCCTGCCTCTGTTGACGCAGAGGAAAACCAGCAGTGCCATTGAAAGCAATGGAGAAAAACAATGGTCATCACTGTTCGCCGCTTCGCGGCGACACCCGGTGTCAATTTACACTGCGCAATTCGTAAAAACGGTGTTTGGGCTTGGTGGGAGCAAAACGGCCAAACAAACCAGCCTGAATTTCTAACTTGGGGCCAAGTCGCTTTAACTGGATTGCTCCATGTAGTTCTCGTCGAGTTACGAAACGCCGCTACTCCAAAAGCATCGCTTCGGTAACACGTCGTACCCGTCTTACAGTCTTTAAATCCGTTCCATTCAACAGCTTCACGAGTAGGTCTGTCTCCGCTTTCATTTGCTCCGCTTCGCTGCCGTCTACGCGTTGAAAACAAAACAACTCGACCGGTTCCACGCCGAGCCCCTTGGCGAGTTTCCCGATTGTTGTCAGTCCCGGCTCCTGCCGAACATTTTCCACTTGGCTTACGAACGCCTGCTTCAAATCGGCCCTTGAAGCCAAAGCCTCTTGAGACAACCGCTTTTCGGTTCTCAACTGTAACAGCCTCTCTGCAAACAACTCCGGCAGGTTGTCCACGCGTGCTTCTCCTGGGGTGCTTTGAACCGCCCAGTGAAGCACAACTTCTACGTTGACTTAATCCCCGTACGCGGATAAACGTATTCGCAACTACAAATAGGAGAAGGCTTATGCGCGCTGCCCACGCGTTTTTAGCTGTCCTAGCCCTGTCGGTTTGTTCCATGCTCCACGCTGAAGACCATACCGAATGGTTAAAACAAGCCGAAGGTAAAGTAAAAGCGCTCTTTAACGGCGACGGAATGGCTAAATCTTTGTTATCGCACTCCCATCCAACCGGTGACGAGTCCTCAATTGTAATCGTGAATACCGCAAACGACGGTTCGATTGTCGAAGCCGTCATTACCTTCACTTGGAAAGGCGGTATTACCGGTGCGCAATACGAAACGGCTGTACGTTGGCGCTTCGATGTCGCTAAACACCTTTCCGCTGAAATCATTAAGGACAACGCAATTATCGGAGTTTCTGACAGCAAAAAGAAGGAAATGAACACGTGGTTCCGGGACACGCTTTTTCCAGAAATCGTTAAGTAAAGGAGCCCATTATGCGCCTGCTTCTGAGTTGCGCTCTCGTCTTCTTTTGTCTCTCTGGATGCGGTAATCGTCAGACGCAAGAGATGTTTAGACCCTGCGAACTTGGGGCAAATTGTCCCAAATGCCACGGATCGGGCGAATACCGGTGCGAACTTTGTATGGGGCGCGGTCAACTTACCTGCACTGCCTGCGGTCCAAATGGTCGGCAGCTTTGCTTCATGTGCAAAGGAAGTGGCGTATGGGGCGGCTACAAGTGCTCGAATTGTAGTGGTTCCGGCTCGACCCCCTGCACGACCTGCGGCGGCAATAAAATCATCACCTGTCGGGATTGCGGCGGACGTGGAATGATCCCATGCGGCACTCGTTTTACGCAATACCGCTGTCAACGGTGTGGCGCTACCTTCGACTACAAGGCGACCAAATGTACGAAGTGCGGAGCAGAGCTTTAACATCACCCCTGCCCTCCTTCGTCCATTGGGTTTGGATGAATCCAACCATCCGGCTCGCCGGCGCTGTAAAGCTCTTCGTATTCCGGGCCTTCCACATGCGTACCAATGCCCAACACGGCGGCGAAAGCCGCCATTAAATTCCGGCGTGCGTTGTATCTGAAGGTAAATTCATTCAGGTACGCTTGCAGATGCTTCGTGCTAACTCCATGGTGTGTACCAATTAACCACGCCTTCAGATTTGAAAACACCCGGTGTGGATGGTGCATTTCTTCCGACTCAATTGTGTCGTGGTAGTACCCGTAGTCCGGCAGCGCGTTGTATGCCTGCCAACCATCTGTAACGACAGCACTACCCTCGTAGACGTTCTCTTGAATGAATCCAATCAGATCTTCCTCGTTCGCGCTTGGAATTCGCCGCATGCGCAAACGCCCGGCGTACTTTCCTTGGGCTTCGACGGCGGCAACGACAATCGGCTTACCGGTGCCGCGGCCCCGCTTACGTGTTACCCGCACCCGACCAGCCGAGATAAAGGCTTCGTCCACGTAGACTTCCCCGGACAACGGCTCCCGGTCAGGATCGACCATCCCAGCACGCAAGCGTTGCAACATCATGTAGGCCGTCTCTTGCTTCACCCCAATCTCTCTGGCGAGCGTGACGGATGAAATACCTGTGGAATTCGTGACTTGCAAGAACGCGGCCCAGAACCAAGACGTTAAAGGCACGTGTGAACGCTGCATGATAGTGCCGGTCGTAATGCTGGTTTGATGCCCGAGCGTACAGACCCATAAGTTCCGGTGTTCCAAATAATTGCGTGAAGGCATTCCACAGCGGGGGCACTCAAAGCCGCTGGGCCAGCGCAATTGACGTAGGTAATCCCGGCAGGCGTCTTCCGTGGAAAAATGCCCGGCGAATTCCATGATGGTGCGGGGGAAATAGACGCTCATTTCTTTTCACGACTCCACATCGACGTAAGTAATGTAACTCCAAGAGCTACAACTAAATAACCGCGCTCACTGTTACCACTTTGAATCAAATAGATTCCCAAACCGCCAAGTCCGCAACTTACGACGGCTACAACAGCATTTTGGATTAAAGAATTGCGACCAACTATTTCCAATCGTGTTTTCTCTAATTCAAGTTGCGCCTTTGTCTGTCGCTCATGTTTTTTATCTTCTGCGTCGAGTGTAGCTTTATGTGCGATCAATTGTTGATCGGCAGCATGCCGCATTGCATCACTCTGGTCCTTAGCTGCGCGAGTAATATGCTCACCTATCTTTTCAACCGCTGGCGTAATAGCTTCCACAAAAGCTCCAAACTCCAGCAACTCGGAACGCGGTAGCTCGATCTTGCGTACCTCTACTGGATGAATTTCCTTCGATCCTTCGTCCATTTTGAAAGCTCTCCCAGCGAGAGCTATCCGTGCTCTCACTCGCCTACAAACACCCTACGCGAAGGGTGTCTAGTAGACCAGTGATTAAAACGGGTAGGGACATTTAAGAATTTGGTACAGCCGCGAGGTCGAGGCTCCACTGGCATCCCGCGTTTTGCACCTACGTGCACATTTTTTCGCGGCCTCTAGCCAAGCTCAAGCTTGCTTTTCTCGTCAATGGGTAGAATAAAGAAGCCGCCCTTGACGTCATTAATATGTAGACGTATTTTTGTCGGCTGTCCTTTTGCCACCCTTGATAAGGAGTTTCCCATGCAGAGCACTGCCCAGGCCCCGTTCAGCCGCTTGCGCTGGCTGATCTTCTCGGTCCTGCTGGCCGGCTGCGTGTTCATCGGCCGCACCGCTGGCGCTTCCGAAGGCTTCGATGCCCTGGTCCAACTGGCCCAGTCCGGCGCGAGCACCGACGATTCGGTCAAATACATCAACTCGGCCACCTTCCTCTTTGCCCTGACCGATCACGAGAAGGAGATCCTCTCGGACTTGGGCGTGGACGATGACGTCTTCAAGGCCGCGCACGATCACGATGTCGCGCTGGTCCAGGCCAACGCCTACACGGTCGCGGAAACGCCCGGCACCGACCAGGTCCAGTGGGACGCCGAAGCCGCCGCGCCCGAAGGCAACGAAGTCGACGTGGGGTACTTCTACAAATCGCTCTCGCCCTACGGCAACTGGATCGAAGTCGACGGCGCGCAGTGCTGGCGCCCGACCGCCGCGCTGATCGACGCGCGCTGGCGCCCGTACTGCAACCGAGGCCGCTGGGTGTACTCCGACCAGGGCTGGACGTGGGTTTCCGAATATTCTTGGGGTTGGGCGCCATTCCACTATGGCCGCTGGCACCGCCACGAAGCCTACGGTTGGGTCTGGACGCCGGACACCACCTGGGGCCCGGCCTGGGTCACGTGGCGCATGGACGAAGGCAACTGCGCCTGGGCGCCGCTGCCACCGTCTGCCATCTGGCGGAATGGAGCCTTTATCAACGTGAGTCTCGATTTCGGCGTGCCGACCCGCGACTTCATCTGCATCGAGTTCGGCCACCTGCAGGACCCGCGCTGGTGGGAACACCGCCACAGCAAGGCCGAGAAGTACGAACTCTGGGAACACCTGCACCCGATTGAAAACCACTATGCGTTCCGCAATAACGTGATCTTCCACGCGGGTCCGGACATCAAGATCGTCAACCAGCGCCTCCCCAGGCCGATCCAGACGGTGAGCCTGGTCAACCTGAACGTGAAGGTCGGTTCGCTGGTCATCGGGGCGCGCTTTGAAACCGGCGACAAGCTGGCGCTCTTCCGCCCCAACATCCGCGACGAACGCAAGATCACGCCGTCGCAGGTGCTTTTGGAACGCGAAACGCGCCTCAGCCGCTACCAGATCGACCGCGCGGTCAACGTGGACGTCAAGGCCATCGTGACCAACCCGCGCTTCCGCGACCATCCGGAACTGATCGCACCGGTGCTCCCGAACTCGGGTGAACTCCTGAAGGTGCGCGAAGCCGAAGTCCAGGCCGCGCGTCTGCGCGCGCAGCAGTTGCAGCACGAGCAGGAAGCCCGGCGCATCGAGAACGCGCGCAAGGATGCCGCGGAAGCCGCCGTGCAGGCCCGCCTGCAGGCCGCGCAGGAAGTCGAACGCCGCCGCGCCGAAGAACTGCGGCACCAGCAGGAGGAAGCCGCGCGCAACGCGGAGGCCGCACGCCGGGCCGCCGAGCAGGCCGAGAAGGAACGCGCCCGCGCGGAAGCCGATGCGCGCAAACGCCAGGAAGACGCGCTAAGGGCCAAGCAGCAGGCCGAGTTCGAAGCGCAGCGCGAAAAGACCCGCGCGATCCAGGAAGCACAGGCCCGCGAAGCAGCGCAGCGTCAGCTCGAGCAGCAGCGTGCGGCACAGGAAGCCGAACGCGCGCGCCTGCTGGAATCGCGCCGCCAGGCCGAAGAAGCGTCCCAGGTTCGCGCCGAAGCCCTCAAGCAGGCCGCCGAGCAGCGCGCGGCCCAGCAGAAGGCCCTGGAAGACGCCCAGCGCAACGCCGCGGACCGCTCCAATGACCGCCGCCGCGACGACGACAAGGAAGACAACAAGTTCCAGCGCGGCGGAGGAGGCGGCCGCCACTAAGCTCGTCCGGTCTAGTCCACTGTGCCGCGGGCCTGCGTTCGTTACGCAGGCCCGCGTATTTTTAGTGAACCCAGTCCGGCCCTGCGTGCGTCTAACGAGACGCAGCAGCACCAGACTGGGGTATGGATTATGGCAGGCGTCCAAATTTATCTGAAGGCATGCGCTGCGAGCCTGCTGCTGGCCCTATGCATCACGCTCACGCTGGGCCTGGTGATTTTATCCCAGCGCCTAACCGACGCGCAGGTGCAAGCCGCTGCCTTTGCGGATTCTCCTGAGCCGGCGACACAGGCTCCCGCACTGCCGACGGCAACGGCCATGTCTTCATCAGCCCAACCGGAAGTGCCAGTCCACCATTACCTGGCTCCGGAGAAGCGCCTGCGGCTGTTCAAGAACCCCGACAAAGTCCACATGGCGCAGCGAAGCACCCTGCTTATTCTCGCCCGCAATCCCGAGGATTTCATGACGCCCGAACCCAACGGGCAATATTTCATTAATGACGCCCGCGCCAGCTTGAGTTTTATCGACCTCAATCGGGAGTCTCCCGCGGCTGCCGTGTTCAGCCTGGATGGGCGCTACACGGTCCAGGCCCTCGCGGTGGATGATTCCGACCTGCGCCTGATCCTGGCCTTGCGCAACAGCTCCCAAATTCGGTGCGTGTCCGTCAGCCTGTGCGGCGGCGAAGCGCTGGGTTACATGGAGATGATGTACCGGCTTGAAGACGTGCTGGTGGCTCAGGATCCCGAATACAAGCGCTGGTACGTCCGCATTGTGCCGCCCAAGGAGCGTACCTTTTCTTCCACGGATCCGATTCCTGAAAATGAAGACCAGGAGCAGCCCTGGGACGACTTCCAATTCCCCTACTTTAATTTTGGCCAGCACGGCGTTTTCGGACCCAAGCCGCACAAACACGCTCCCAGGCCCATGCCGCCACCCAAGGCTGCGCCCAAAGGGGAATAAGCGCCCATGCGCATCTCCCTGAGCCTTGCGTTAAACTGCCTTACCCTGCTCCTGCTGGTCCTCGGTGTGGGGCTGTCCATGGGCCTGTATGGGCTTTCGCGCCGCGTGGTCGAAACCGAAGCACGGGCGCTTGCGGCGCAGAAGGAAGCGCAGGAGCGGCGGCACGTCGAAACCGACCTGGCAGACAAGGTGGCCAGCCTCGCCTGTTTTCCCAATTCATTGTGGGACGAAGGCCTACCTAAAAAACTCGCGCAATTCGAAACCATGGTCCTCTATGTGCGCAACCCCGAGGACCGCGTGCAGGCTAGCGCAAAGCAACGGACTTCCATTTGCGCCATGGATCTGGATTGCAATCCGCCTTACGTGCTCTCGCACCACCTCGACCCGCGATATCGCGTAAAAACACTGGCCGTGAACAAGAATGTTTTCTCGCTGGCCCTGATGCGCCTGACCGATTTCGAAGTCTTTACGGTTCAGCTCGAGATCCTGCCGACTGGCAATGTCTGGTCGATCATGGAGCAAATTGAGCATGCGATGCTTCAAGTCGATCCGAATTATCAGTCCCAATTCCCGCCGCCGGGGTCCCCTACCTTTCAGGAGATTGCTGCGCCTTAATCGAAATTCACGAGACCCGCGTTTAAGGCCGCATGCCCGAACCCATGGATCCTTCCCGCCTCCCGCGCCTCAAGCCGAAAACAAGTCGTCGGCCCCGCGTCTCGCTTGGCACCGCGCTCCTACTGGTGGCACTAGTGGGACTGAGCTGGGGCCTGTTCGTGGTCTCGGAGCGCGCGCACAAAGCCGAACTCGAGGCTGAGGCCCGCGTGCGTGAAGCCGAAGCGCATGCGGCGGAGGCCACGGTCTGGCGCAATCGTTTTTGCTGGCGCTTTTTCGACGACCCGGAAGCGGCCGTGGCGGACGGACTCCTCGACAAAAACGATCTCTTGGAACAACTCTGGCAAACCTGTGAACCGCAGCGCACCGCACGGCGCGGCACGCTGCTGATTTTTGGCCGAAATCCCGAAGAAATGGTGCATCCCGGATTCGACGCGTACCCCCAGGCGGACCTTTATCACCCGTTTATCTGCATCGCGGATATTGATTTGCCACAGCCGCAGATTTTCAAGGTGCCCTTCGACCCGAATTACCGCATCGTCGAAGTCAAACTCGCGGGCTCCGTATTGAGCGTGACCTTGACGCGCCGTGGCGTCGACTTGAACTGGACCGTGAGCACCAAGCTGCCGCGGCCGGGCTCGGGGGTCAATTATCTGCCCCAGTTGGCTGCGCTGGACCGGCAGATGAACGGACTCGACGGCAAATACTGCATCCAAATGCCGCAGGCGCCGATTATCGATCCCTTCGCCATAAATCCTATTAATGAGCCGGAGACCGACGACACGCATTCCGAAAGCCATCCACAATCCAGCACAAACGAGTTTCATTCGGCGCCGGAATTTTGAGTGCGAAGCGCGTCTCGCTTTAATAATAATCATGCGCCTTAGCCTAAGTTAGCCCACATAAACGCGGTCCTGCGTTACCAGCGCAGGATCGCGCTGTTTGGAAGGCCGGTTCCGTCGACGATATGCCGTGAACCCGCGCGGCTCGCGCTGCGTTAGATAGCCATGTTCCCGCGTCTGCGCGCGCACCTGCGCCTCTCCCTTGGCACGGCGGTGCTGCTCGCGCTGAGCGCGGGGTTGAGCGTGGGCGTGTACGTGCTCTCAGAACGGCTTCGCGTGGCAGAGACCCGCGTCAAAACCGCGGAAGCGTGGCGCGAAAAACTCTACACTGAAAGCGCGCAGGATTTTTACAACCGCCCCAACCAGGTCTTGCGCACCGGCCTGTACAATCTCCTCGCCAACAGCAGCACGCTCAAGTCTGCGCTCTGGGACGCGCGGATTCCCGAACGCACCGACCAGCGCGGCACGGTCCTTATCTTCGGACGCAATCCCGAAGATCAGCCCGGATACCACGGTTCGGGCTCGCAGCATTCTTATCAGGAGAACCCTTTTCTATGTTTCGCCGATCTTGACCGCGAGAAACCGTGCCCGCTCATGTTCAGAATCGATCCAGCATACCGATTTGTTTCGGTGCAGGTCGCACACGATTGGCTCTGCGTGACGCTCGCGCGTGCGGGCGTGGACTTGCCTTGGACCGTGCGGCTGGAATTGCCCGACCTCGACCAGCCGCTCGAGGCCAAGACGCTCTTCCACGCGCTGGAGTCGCAAATGCACCTGATCGACCCCGAGTACCACATCATGTACCCCGACCCCATTCAGGAAGAAGCCCCCATCCTGGTCGAGCCCGAGTTCAAATGGGAGCTGCTTGATTCGGATTAATGCTGGTGCTGAAACGAGGTGCCGAAGCCAATCTCCCCCCGTCACTTGAACGCGCGCCCGCGCCGCTTAAAAGATTCACACGCTGTGCATCTTGTGCGCCTGGGACGGGGGACTCTCGAACGCGATGTCCAAGAAAGAGCCATTCCCACCTGCCGCCAAGCCGCGCGTGAAAAAAGCCGCGCCGCCCGTGCCTGCGGCCCCGCCTCCCGGCGTGGCTCCCTTGCGCGAAAGCCTGCTCAGTTACGAAGAGCGCCTGCAGCGCCTCGGCGCGCTTCCTTCGCTTAAAGAGACGCCTTCGCCGCTCGACGCGCCCGCCGCGAGCCTTCCGCGCCCCCTAGACCCGGAAGCGCCGCCGCCTGCGCCGCTCGTGCCGCCCCCGAATGCCGAACCGTACCTCGACCGCGGCGCGCCAATTCCGAGCGGCTACGGCCTGGACCGCGTCGTGCTCATCCCGCGCGACCCCTTTCGCATCATGGCCTACTGGGAACTCGGCGGCGGCGTGATCGAACGCCTGCGCTTCAAGTACAGCGCGGAGAACGTCGAGCAGTCGCGCTGGGTGCTGCGCATGTCGATGTCCAATGCGCGCGAACCGATGATCGTCGACGTCGATCCAAAAGTCGGGCAGTGGTATGTCAAGGTCGCGCCCGGCGGGCGCTACCGCGCCGAATTCGGCTTCATCCTGCCCGACGGGACCTTCGAAGTGCTCTGCCGCAGCAACGAAATCGTGACTCCGCGCGAAGGGGTCTCGGATCTGGTCGACGAACGCTGGGCCGTGGCGCGCGAAGACATTGAAGAATTGCTGATCGCCGTGGGCGGCGAGACGCGCTGGTGGGCGGCCGGACCCGGCGGCAGCGAGAAGTTGATGCAGCTTGCGCGGCAGGACGAACCGCGCGCGGGCGCATTGTTCTCCGGCATGGCGCGGCCCGAACCCCCGCCGGAACCGGAAGTTGAAAAGCAGGCGTGATGGATTGCCGGACCGCAGTTGACCCATTGCATTAGGAACGGCGAACCATGGCCGACCCACACGGTTACTTGATGATGGTCTTCCACGCGCACCTGCCTTACGTGCGCCACCCCGAGCACGAAGAGTTCCTCGAGGAAGACTGGCTCTACGAAGCGATCACCGAAACTTACGTTCCGTTTCTGAAGATGCTCGAAGGCTTCGAGCGCGATGGCGTGGCGGCGTGCTTCACCATGAGCATGACCCCGCCGCTGTGCGAGATGCTCGCCGACAAGCTGCTCCAGGACCGCTACGAGAACAAACTGCGCCGGCTTCAGGAACTGAACATTCTGGAGCTCAAGCGCACGCAGGGCACGCCGTTTTATGAGACCGCGGTGATGTACAAGGGCCTGCTCCAGAATTGCCGCGAAACCATGGACCGCTGGGGCCGCAACCTGGTCAATGGCTTCCGCCATTATCAGGACAAGGGCCTGGTCGACATCATGACCTGCGGCGCGACGCACGGGTACTTGCCGCTGATGGTGACGGAATCTTCCGCGCGCGCGCAGATCCAGGTGGCCCGCGCCAATTACCGCAAGCATTTCGGACGCGACCCCAAGGGCATCTGGCTGCCCGAATGCGCCTTCGCGCCCGGCATCGACCGCTATCTGCGCGAAGCGGGCATCGAGTACTTCTTCCTCGACACGCACGGCGTCTCGTTCGGCACGCCGCGCCCGCGTTACGGCCCCTTCCGCCCGGTCTTCACGCCGCACGGCGCCGCGGCGTTCGCGCGCGACGTGGAATCTTCCAAGCAGGTCTGGTCGCGTGACGAAGGGTACCCCGGCGACTTCGATTACCGCGAGTTTTACCGCGACCTGGGGTACGACAGCGATTACGCCTACGTGCGCCCGTTCCTGCACAAGGATGGCGTGCGCCGCAACACCGGTTTAAAGTACCACAGAATCACCGGACGCGTCGCGCTGGGCGAGAAGCAGCCCTACAACCCGCACGTGGCGAAGGAACGCACCGCTTCGCACGCCGGCAACTTCATGCACAATCGCCAGAATCAGGCCAAGTGGCTGAAAGGCGTGCTGGGCGCGGAACCGTGCATCGTCGCGCCGTATGACGCGGAACTTTTCGGGCACTGGTGGTTCGAAGGGCCCTGGTTCCTCGATTACCTGATGCGCAAGACCGTCTACGACCAGACCGACATCGCGCTCTCGACGCCGCTGCGCTTCCTCGAACGCTACAACCGCCACCAGGTCGTCGAACCGTGCGCGAGTTCGTGGGGCGACAAGGGTTATTACGAAGTCTGGCTGAACGGCTCGAACGATTGGATTTACCGCCATCTGCACGCCAGCGAAGTGCGCATGCAGGACCTCGTGCGGCGCTTCCCGAACCCCGATCCGCTGCAGGAACGGGCGCTCAAGCAGGCCGCGCGCGAACTGTTGCTCGCGCAGGCCAGCGACTGGGCCTTCATCATGACGATGGGCACGATGGTCGCGTACGCCGAGAAGCGCACGCGCGACCACCTGCACCGCTTCAACGGGCTGTACCTGCAGCTCCTCGAAGGGCGCCTCGAAGAACCGTGGCTGGGCGAACTGGAATGGAAGGACAACATTTTCCAGGAAGTCGACTACCGCGTCTACGGGTCGTAGGCTGTCAGCCGCAGGCAACCTGTAATGAATGCAGCGTGCACCAAGACAGCGGTGGACCCATTGACGTTATTTCGTCGTCTATGCCGCGAAGCGGCAATTAGTCCATAGATGCTATGAAGGGCCGTCTGGTTCATGGTACGCTCCTTGTAGTTGATCGTTTTCCTCGTGAACAAAACTTTCAACCAGACTTGAAACCCCAGCGCAGCGGCCCCTCATAGCATCTATGCGCTTCTCGCCACTTCGTGGCGCACGGCAACGACGACAGCACGACACGATATGAGGAAACGCCCCGCACAGGGGGACAAGCTCCCAGTGGCACCGGCCACGGCGCGCAAGGTGAATTCGGCGAAAAGGCCAACGGCGGCATGGGTCACCAACAACCGCGACCCATGGCACCCAAACGCCGGATCCAATCCAACGGGCCACGCGCCGGCCAACGATTTCACACTGGTTGCAAACGACCGCAGCCAGTGTCACCAAGGCCACGGCGGGCAAGCTTTTGGGGCGGGCAAGGCCAACGGCGACGCACTGGCTGCGCACGGCTGCAGCCAGTGGCACCAGGACAAGGACAAACCAAAACCACGCTACGGCGCCTTTGGGCCGACCGAAGGCCTTCTTCCCTTTGTTTGCGCGCGCGTTCGCGGTAAAGCGGTGCGCACACTACCAATCGAACTCCGCACCGCTCACAGGAATACGCGTCCATGTCCGATAGCGCACCGTCCGCTTCGCCGCCTCCCGATCCGGCCACATCCACCGCACCGGTCACGCCCGAGTCTCTCGGCGCGACCTTGGAGCGGGCGCCCGGTTCGGCGCCGTTTGGCAGCGCCCGGGAAGAGCGCACCGCCCGCGTCGGCATCCTCCTCTTTGTGGTTTACTTTGCGCTCTACGCGGGCTTCATGGCGCTGTCGGTTACGCACCTCGACATTCTGGGCGGCGCGTTTGGCGGGGCCAACGTCGCGATCTGGTACGGCTTCGGGTTGATCCTCGCCGCGCTGGGGCTGGCCTTCCTCTATATGTGGCTGTGCCGGGACAAGACGGGCTTTTGGACGGTCCAGGTGGGAAGCAAGCAGGAGGGCGACGCGTGATCTACGCCGCCTCCGGGACCGCCATCGCGGTCTTCGTCTTCTTTGTCGGGATCGTGCTGGGCCTGAGTTTCTGGCTTGGCCGCAAAGCGAAATCCGCGCAAGGCTACTACGCCGCGCACGGGCAGGTGCATTGGTTCGTCAACGGGATTGCGTTCGCGGGAGACTATCTTTCCGCGGCGTCGTTTCTGGGTATCTGCGGGATGATCGCGTTCTACGGTTACGACGGCTTCCTCTATTCCATCGGATATCTCGCGGGCTGGATCGTGGCGTTGTTTGTGGTCGCCGAACCGCTCAAGCGCATGGGCAAATTTACTTTTGCCGACGCGCTCGACAGCCGCTTCAATTCGCGCGGGATCAAGCTGGCCGCGGCGATCAGCACGCTGGTGGTGAGCATCTTTTATCTGATTCCGCAGATGGTCGGCGCGGGCGCGCTGATCACGCCGCTTTTGGGCTTTCCGCATTACGTGGGTGTGCTGATCGTCGGCGCGGTGGTCACGCTGATCGTCGTGACGGCGGGGATGGTTTCGACGACCTGGGTGCAGTTCATCAAAGGTTCGCTGCTCGTGTTCTTCTGCACGATCCTGACGTTCATGATCCTAAATCGTGGCTTCAAGACCGATCCCAGCACGCCGGAGCACCCGTACCACACGTTTGCGGTGCTGCCCGCGAGCGAAGTCCTCGCGCGGCCGGGTTACACGGTGCTGCCCGACAAGCAGGTGAAGACCAAGGATGCGCAGGGCAACGAGAAGGTCGTGCGCGCGTACGCTTGTCTGCATGAGGAAGCGACAGGCAAGACTGAATTCTGGCTGAAGAGCAAAACCGACGCTGGCGTGGAAATGCTTTCCGAAGCGCAGACGTTTGCCAAGCGTTCGGACGGCAAGTACGTCAACGGCATCCCGCAGGGCAAAGTGCCGGGCGAAAACGACCTGCACCCGATCGGCCACGTGAGCCAATTGCCGGGCGGCAAGACCGAGACCGGCCCGCTGGGGCCGCTTGAATTCTTCGACCAGCTCGCCAAGAGCACCATCGTGGTCTGGCGCGCTGAAGCCCCTTTTAAAGAGAAGGACGCGCAAGGCGCCGAGTTCGACCTGGTCGTCTACTACCCGGTGGCGATTGAAGGCTCGAAGCTGCTCGTCCCCGGCGGCTCGCCCACGTTCAAGGACTTGAAGGGCGAAGACTTCACCAAGGGCAAACTGGATTTTCTTTCGCTGATGCTCGCGCTCTTTTGCGGGACGGCGTCGCTGCCGCACATTCTGATCCGCTATTACACGGTCAAGGATCGGCAGGCGGTGCGCAAAAGCACGGTGGTGGGCATCGCCGCGATTGGCTTCTTTTACGTGCTGACGCTGTATCTGGGCCTGGGCGCGATGACCAGCGGCATGCTCGACCCGACCGACACGAACATGTCTGCGCCGCTGCTGGCGCGCAGCTTTGGCGAACTGCTCTTCGCGGTGCTCTCGGCGATTGCGTTCACCACGGTGCTGGGCACGGTCAGCGGGCTGATCATGGCCGCGAGCGGCGCGGTCGCGCACGACCTGCTGACGAATTTCATGAAGCTGGACCTCGACGACCACGCCAAAGTGCGCGCGGGCAAATTTGCCGCGGTGGCGGTCGGCGCGGTGGCGATCGTGCTAGGGATTCTCTTCAAGAACCTGAACGTGACGTTCCTGGTGGGCTGGGCGTTCAACATCGCGGCGTCGGCGAACCTGCCCGCGCTGATTCTGGTGCTCTTCTGGAAGGGCGTGACGAAGCAGGGCATCACCGCGGCGATCGTGGTGGGGATGGTTTCGAGTCTGACCTGGATTCTGCTGAGCGGGCAGACGTTCGCGGGGGTCTACAAGATCGACGCGGCGCTTTCGCCGATGCCCTTCAGCCAGCCGGCCATCGTCACGATCCCGCTGGGGTTCCTGACGCTGATCGCGGTCTCGCTGCTGACGCAAAAGACGGGCACGGCGGCGGCGATCTCGGGGCGGAAAAGCTAACGCAACCGTAACGAAGCCGCGATTGTGCCGCTTTGAAGTTGACTTGGACGGCGCGTGCAATAATTAATCGCGAAACGCATATTCGCGCTGAATCGAGCGAGGGACGCAACGTTGAAAGCATCCGCGGCGGCAAAGCTGTACGACGAACCGCCTCCCAGTAAAAAAACCGCGCTCGCGCCGCATCCGCTGCTCAGCCCGAACCAGTTTGTCCCTTCCGAAATTCACCGCACGCCCCAATCGATCATGAAGCTGCCGTTCGCCAAGCGCATCCGCGCGCTGGTCAAGCTGCATGGCTCGCCGCTGCTGGTCATCGACAAGTCCAAGCTTATCGAAGAGTACAACCGCTTCCGACGCCTGCTGCCACGCGTGGATCTTTTCTATGCGGTCAAGGCCAACCCGCATCCGGACATCATCAAGACCTTCCGCGACCTGGGCGGCGCGTTCGACGTGGCGAGCGAAGGCGAGATGCGCCACACCCTCGCGCAGGGCGTCAACCCCAAGCGCATCATCTTCGCCAACACGGTCAAGCGCCCGGAAGCGCTGGAGTCTGCCAAGAAGCTAGGCGTGGACTTCGTGACCTTCGACAGCGAACCGGAACTCTACAAGATCGCGAAGCACCACCCGGGCTGCCGCGTGCTGGCGCGCCTGAAGGTCAGCAACCTGGGCAGCATCGTCGAGCTTTCGCTGAAATTCGGCGCGGACCAGGAACAGATCGTGCCGATGCTGGTAAAGGCCAAGGGGCTGGGCCTGCGTCCCGAAGGCATCAGCTTCCACGTGGGCTCGCAGTGCACGAATTTCGTGAACTACCAGCGCGCGCTGGAAGTCTCCGCGCAGATCATGAGCGAAGCGCGCGATCGCGGTCTGCCGTTCAAGATTCTGGACATCGGTGGCGGCTTCCCGATCAAGCATTTCAAGAGCGACACGGTTTCGCTGGAGAGTTTTTCGACGCAACTGCGCCGCGAACTCGACCGCCTCTTCCCCAAGGATGTGCGCATTATCGCCGAACCCGGCCGCGCGCTGGCCGGCCCCGCGGGCACGCTGATCTGCCGCGTCGTCGGGCGCTCGATCCGCAACAATAAGAACTACTATTACCTGGATGACGGCGTGTACGGCGACTTCTCTGGGATCGTGTTCGACCACTGCAAGTATGAGTTCCGCACGCTGGTCAAGACGCAGAAGTACGCCAGCATTCTGGCCGGCCCGACCTGCGACAGCTTCGACACGATCTCGTTGAACGAAGATCTGCCGGAACTCGACGTCGGCGGCATCGTTTATGTTCCGAACATCGGCGCGTATTCGTGCGCCAGCGCGCTGACTTTCAACGGCATCCCGCCGGCGAAAGTGATTGTGGTTTAGCTTTTGGCTATTTGCTGTTGGCTATTAGGTGAGGTTACGACGCGAAAAGCCCGAAGGACCTAACGCGAAACTTTTGCGCTCTAAGCACTGAAAAAAAGCCCGGACTAAACCGGTCCGGGCTTTTTATTTCTATGTTGGGGTTGACGGATGTAGTTTGCGTTATTCGGCCGTTACCTCTTCCAATAGCCAATTGCTAACAGTCAAAAGCCCGGCTACTGCACGTTCGTCAGGAACGTATTGAACTGCCAGGCCGCTTCGGGCTTGGGCTTCACGCGGCCCTTCGCGCCGTAGAACTTCTCCCAATTGTCGAGCGGCGACCAGTTCACGGCCTGGTTGTAGTACGGGCCGAGATACGGTTTCGCGTCGCGCAGGATTTCCTCGTGCGGCAGCGCGTCGGGCAGATTTACGCCCTTCTTCGGATTCTTGATCATCCAGAAGACTGCCGCGAGCAGCGAAGCCGCGACCTGCAGCGTCGTCGCGTTCTGGTTGGGCACCAGCTTGCGCGTCTCGTGGATGTCGAGCAGCGAGCCGATCCACCAGCTCTTGAAATCGTGGCCCATGAGCAGGCAGCCCAGTTCGTCGCGCCCGGTGACGATGTCGTCGAGCATCAAGCGCTGCTTGGGTTGCATCTCGTAATTGCGCATCTTCAGTTCGTGCAGACTCGTGATCGCCATATCGCACGGGCAGTAGGCGTAGTGCACGGTCGGGCGGTAGATCGGAATGCCGTCTTCCGTGAGCGTGAGGTACTCGCTGATCGAGAACGCTTCGCCGTGGCGGATGACCATGCCGATGATCTCGCCGCACGGGACCCACGAGCGCACCCACGTGTTGATGCCGTAGCTTTCCATGCAGATCTGGTTGAGCGGACCGGACAGATGCGTGTGCGCGCCGGGCGGCAGGGATAATTCGTGCGTGCCCCAACCCATTTCGGCGGGCGAAGTGCCTTCTTCGTAGAAGCCTTCGATCGACCAGGTGTTGACGAATTCGTTCTCGCCCTTGGGCTTGTTGGTGATCTGCGTGTCGCGCTCGCTGATGTGAATCGTCTTTACGCCCAGTTCATGGCCCAGGCGGTTGTACTGCCGGCTCTTAAGCGCCTGTGTGATGTGGTCGCGCCGCGCGCTCTTCTTTTTGTTTTCGTCGAGCCACTGGGCGGCCATCGTGGCCAGCGCTTCCTTCGTGAAGTGCTGGACGAGGCCCGGATTCGCGCCGTGGTCGAGGACCGCGGTCGCGCCGGTCTTCTTCCATTCGGCCATCATTTTGCGCATGGCCATGTGGCGGACGTACAGCGTGCGGTCGGTGGGCCGCGCCGAACCCATGTTTTCGTACGGGTCCCAGACTTCGACGGAGGTGTTGACGTACATCACGCCGCGGTCGTGGCACCATTGCAGCATGTCGTTGCAGCCGATGTTCCAGGCCAGGTCGATGATCAGATCGCCCGCGCCGACGTACTTCGCCAGGATCTGGCCGTAGTTGTGACGCTCGATCTTGTCTTTGACGAAGTTCGCGCCCTGCGCGCGGACCCAGCGCGCGTCGGCTTCGACGTTGGCGAAGTCCATGACCGTGACATTTTTTCTGGGCATCTGGAGATGCTTGAACAACAGCGGCAGCGTGCAGCGCGAGACGCCGCCCAAGCCGATCACGAGAATTTTTCCGCTGAATTTCATGCTTCGCTTCTCCCTGCGCCGCGCGCTGAAAATTATGGCCCGTGAATATGCGCGCGGCGGGGAGAGTCAAGGGCGAAGAGATATTTGCGCGGGCTTATTGTTCAAAATGCGTGTGCGCCCGCGCAAGGGTGCGGCAATTAGTCGAAGAAGTGGAAGCAGCGCTTCCCCTTGGCCAGCGTCTGGACCATCAGCGCCAGTTCCATGGCGTGGTAGTCGCCCCACAGCGAGGACTCGCCGTGCGGCGCCAGGCGTGGATCGGGCTGGTGGTCCCAGCCGTTGGGGCGGTGGTAGATCGAATGCAGGACCAGGCCCTGGTGCTTCACGTCGTCGGAGAGGTAAGGCGGCTGGAACAGCGTGCGCGCCATGGTCAGGCCGGCCTGCTTGTACTTCGCCGCGGATTTGGCGTCGCGCTTGGCGAAGTAATTTCCCAACCGCAGATAGCCTTGCGCGGCGATGCACGCGGCCGAGCTGTCGACGGGTTCGTGCTCGTTCTTGGGCTGGCTGTTGCGTTCGTAGAGGTGCGGCAGATTGACCAGGCCCGGCGCGCCGGTGTCCCACATTGGAATGCCGTCGGCACATGTGTACTGAATCAGGAAATCGCCGGTCGCGCGCGCGCCGCGTTCGACGCGCTTGATCAGCGCCGCGCGATTCACGCCGATCTGCTTGAACTCGCTTTCGGGCAGCGTGGGCAGGAATTCAAGCTGCTCGGCGCAGCCCGTGAGCACCCAGGCGAGGCCCCGCGTCCACGTCGAGAACGGCGCGTAGCCCTGCTGCGTGCTGGGACAGCGGTAGCGGCCGTCCTTCGTGTTGAAGATCGATTCGTGCACCACGCGGCCCGGGAGGTCCCAGGTGTCGCGGCCTTCGCCATAGTACACGTTGTACTTGAGCGTGTTGTCGAGGTGCTCGACGAGGCGCTTGAGCAGCGAAACTTTTTCGTCGCATTCCGCCATCAGCGCATGCCCGAGCACGTGGCCCATGGCCAGTGCGCGCAAGGAGCGGATCGTGTCGCTGAACAGCGAATGCGGCCCGTTAAAGGAATGGATGAAGCCGGTGCCGTCGTTGGTCTTGGTCCAGCGCGCGGCCTGGATCGCGCCGCTCAGCTTGAGCGCGAGTTCGTAGGTGTCGATTTCGGTCTGCGCGGCCTTGTAGCGGCCCGCGCGCGCGAGGCGGCGCAGGTTGCCGTACGTCGAGACGTTGTTGAAGCCGTGGTCGTGCACGCCGATGTGCGAGACGTGCGGGGCCATGCGCAGGATCGTGTTGCGCTTGCCCAGCTCGAGGAACTTTTTGTCGCCGGTGGCTTCGAACTGCAGAATCTGGCAGCCGTACTGGAAGCCCTGCGTCCATTCGGTCCAGCCACGCGACGTGTACTTCCCGTTGACCGTGAAGACGGGCGTGCCGCGCGCGGAATCCCAGGTCTTTTCGATGTCGAGAATCTTCTTCGCGCTCAGCGCAAAAAAGTTCTTCGTGAGCGGGAGCAAGTCAACGGGACGCAACTGCGCGTCGATGCGCATGGGTAATCCTCACGGGGTTTGGACGAAGGGGCTTAGATTACTTGCGGACGGCCCCGGAGCAAGCCGAACGGCGGGCGTCAGGCGCGGAAGAAGATTTTGCGCAGCTCGTTGCCGGTGCGTTCCCAGAAGCTGTCGATCTGCTCCAGTTTTTCCGGCTCTTTTTTGAGCGCTTTGGGGCGCTGCGCTTCGAAGCGGCGCTTGAGCGCGACGTAGTATTCGCTGGTTGTGAGCAGGCGCTTGGCCAAGAGCCGCGTAATGTGCAGCGCGACAATCGGCTGCGTTTCGAAGACATCCTGGATGTCGTCGATCACGTCGTAGCCCGAATCCACGGTCGCGCGCACGGTGGCGGTGTGCGCGCACTTAAGCAATTGCGCAATTTCGCCGAAGACCGCGCCGCGTTCGGAGATTTTGCAGATCGAGACGCCGTCTTTCAGAATTTCGACGCCGCCGCGCTGCAGAATGTAGATCGACTTCGCGCGCTTGCCTTCCACGATCAAGTCCTGTCCCGCCGTGACCATGCCGGGCCGGAAGGTCGCGTTTTTGTGGAAGGGCGAGCGCAGCGCCTTGAAGTAGCGCCGGAAGAAGCCCTGTTCGGTGCGTTCCCATTGCTGGATGAAGCGCACGGTCTCCGGGTTTGAATCCGGTTCGAAGCCCGTGCTGCGGATTTCGGCGATGAATTCGCGCTTCAAGTTGGCGAGGAATGTGTTCGTCGCGGAGAGCTTGCGGGCCAGCCCGCGTGCAACCATCAGGCAGATGCCGGGATCGATCTCGAAGGCGCGTTCCACCGTCGGCGCGACGTTCAGTTTCGCTTCGCCGACCGCGCGCACGGTCGCGGTGTGGCCGATGTTGAGCAGCGCGCAGATCTCGCCCACGGCCGCGCCGGGTTCGTTGAGCGTGCAGACCGACGTGCCTTCGCTCACGACTTCCAGTTCGCCTTCGACGAGAAAGAACAATTCGGGCGAACGCTTTTTAGCGACGACGATCTCTTCCCCGTCCTTGTAGACGACGCGGGACATAACCGTGGTGGGGCGCATATCGCGGGCCATGGTGGGCGTTGTACCGTTCAACCGCACGAATGTGAAGAGGCAGAATGCGGCGCTGTCTCGGGCCTGTTCCGCGCGCGTTAGGGAATTTCGAGGCGCGGCATTTTGACGCGCAGGATCACGCGTTCAGCGCCACGGAGGAGTTCCACATCCAGTTGCGTGTTCTCGGGCCAGCTCTGCGCCAGGCCCAGCGTGCGCTGCACGCTGAAAGTCGGCTGTCCGTTGACCTTGAGCACGCGATCGCCGAGGCGAAAGCCGGCCTGTTCGGCCGCGCTGCCCGCGCCGAGGGCTTCCACGCGCACGCCACGCGGCGTCTCGCCTTGCGCGGGGGCTTCGCCCAGTTGCAGGCCGGTGGGCAGCGTGCCGCGATAAACCAGGCCGCCGTGGGCCTCCTTTAATAGCGGAAGAAAGCGGCGCAGTTGGTCCGCGGGGACCGCGTAGGCGATGCCGCTGTTCGTCCGCGGTGTGAAGCGCGCCATGATCTGCCCGGTCAGGCCCAGCAATTTTCCGTCGAGGCCGAAGAGCGGCCCGCCCGAGTTGCCCGGATTGACCGCGGCATCGGTCTGCAGCGCGTCCGTATATAAGGAAGGCGAGGTGGGCCGTGCGGGGTCGCCCTGATAGCGGTGAAAGCCGGAGAGCGTGCCCAGCGAGACGCTGGGCGCGCCGTCTTCGCCCGCGAGCTTGAAGGGATCGCCGAGCGCGAGCACCCATTGTCCGGCGCGGCAGCCGGCCAGGTCGGCGAAGTCCGCGTGCGGGAGCGGTTCGGTGAGGCCCTTGAGCTTGAGCAGCGCGACGTCGCCGGCGGGATCGCGCCCCACGACGTCCGCGTAGAAGAAGGCCTGCTTGCCGTTGTGCCGCGCGAGCCAGCGTTCCTTGCCCGCGACGACGTGCTGGTTGGTCAGCACGTACCCGTCATCCGAGATGCAGACGCCCGCGCCGCCGCCGACGAACACGAAACTCTGCTGTGCGCGTTCCGTCGCCGCGATGAGTTCGCTTTCAATAGCCGCGCTGGCGTCTGCGTTCGCGCGGATGGCTTCGGTGCCGTAACAGACCGGCGCGGCGGCGAGCACCAGCAGCAACATTGCTCGCGCACGGGCGCGTTTTGAAATGACCATGAGAATCCCCCCGGACTCACCGACCCCACTGCTTGCGGCTACTTCTTAGCGTCCAGCACCGCGCGCGCCTTGATTACGGACGACGCGCGCACAAATTCGACTTCCACCGCCGCGCCCGGCGTCTGGCGCGCGAGCGTACTCAAGAGCGCGGGCCAGGTCGGCGTGGCTTCGCCGGCCAGCGAGAGAATCCGGTCGCCGCCGCGCAAGCCGGCCTGCCATGCGGCCGAGTCGCGCACGACTTCGGCCAGCGCGACGCCAGGAATGTTGTGCTCGTTAATCGCGGGGCGCACGCCCAGGTATGGAGCCGCGCGCGTGCCGATCACCGTACCTTTGAGCAGGTCGGGTAGGATTTCCAGAATGCGTTCCGAAGGCGCGAAGAAGCCCACGCCGGAGCTCTGCGCCCAAAGCGCGCGCGTATCGACATGCGCGACCAGGCCCACGCAGCGCCCGCGCAGATCGAAGACCGGCCCGCCGGAGTTTCCATAATTCACGCGCGCGTCGAGCTGATGCGCGTAGCCGTCGAGGCGCGAAAGACCGCTGACGATGCCGCTGGTGCAGGTCGGCGGGCTGTCTTTGTCTGGCGGCTGGCCCAGCACGCACACGAAGGAGCCCTGGCGCAGGCCGGGTTCGCGGACCAGTTCCAGCGCCGGGACGCGTTCGTCGTCGTCGAGTTCCAGTTTGAGCGCGGCGACATCGAGTCCGTCGTCGCGGCCCAGCACTTCGGCCTTGTAGCGTTTGCCATTGGAGAGTTCGACTTCGGCTTCGTCCTTGGCGTCGGCGAGATTAAGCGCGCTGGTCAGCACGATGCCATGCGGATCGATTAGCACGCCGGTGACGGGGCCGTCGGGGCGGTGCGCCATGCGGCGTTCGAAGGCCGCGCGTTGGTCGGCGACCGGCGTCGCGACGCCGATCTGGGCGTCTTCGGCGGGCGCTTCGCGCGCGCTGCGTTTCACGTGCACGCGTACGACGGCGGGCGCGCTGGCTTCGGCGGCTTTGCGCAGCGCGTCGAAGGGATGTGCGGCGGCGGCGGGGCCGTCATCGAGCACCGGAAGCTGCTTCTCGAAGGAATTCCAGAAGCGCGTGACCGGCACGGCAGTGCCGAGCCATCGTTCGCGCGCGAAAGACAAACTGAGCAGGCCCAACAGGCGCCCGTTTTCGTCGATCAGCGCGCCGCCATCGGAGCCCGGATTGACCGCGGCGGTAGTCTCGAGCACGAGGCCGCGATAGCGGCTGACGGGGTCTTCGCTCTTCAGGTCGTAGCGCCCGGAGAGCACCCCGCCGCTCCAGTACGCCTGGCCGTCGCGTGCGAGCGTGCGGTGCGGATTGCCCACGGCGAAGACGCGCGCGCCAAGTTCCGCTTTTTCGGGGTCCACCGCGCGCAAATAAGGAAAGGTCTGATTGTCCGCGCCGCGCACTTTAAGGAGCACCGCTTCGGCGGAACTGTCGCGCGCGAGTTCATCGAGCTGGACTTCGCGTCCGTCGGCGAAGCGCGCGTGGATCTCCGACGCGCCAGGCGGAATCGCGGTGCTCGCGGTCAGGATGTGGCCTTCGGGCGAGACCACGCAGCCCGCGCCATAGTACTTCCCGCTCTTGCCAGGGACGGAACATTCGAGCGCGAGGCAGCACTTCGCGACCTGGGTGAAGAGCGCCTGTTCGCGTTTTTGGATTTCTTCGGCGGGTGTGGGTGTTTCGGCTGAGAAGACCGGCGTGCCCGAGCAAAAGCTCAGGAAGGCCAAGCATAAGATGGGGGCAACTCGTCTCATATCCGCTCTCCGCGGCGTGGCCCCCCACCACGCGGAAAGTTAAGGAAGTCTTGCTGTTCCAGGGTTTCGGTTGGCACGGGTCAGCGCTGAATGGGAAAACCGGCGCGCGATGCGGTCGAAGAAATCCCGAATTTTTCGCTGCGCAACACGCGGCTCACGTTCGATACACGAAGTTTCGATATTTCCTGCTCTTTGCCCTTGAAGGTGTCGATACCGTAGGCAAGATACGGGCTCTGTTACCGCTCCCGGAAGTCTAAGAGAGAACGCGGCTTAAGCCGCGTGGAGGGTGCTTCGGGGGGCGGCTGGGGAGTCCGAGTGGGGGGGTGCCCTCTCGGGAGACTCAGTCGATGCATCTCAAGCGGTTGGAAGCGTTCGGCTTCAAGTCGTTCGCGGATAAGGTCGTTTTCGAATTCGAGCCTGGCTTCACTTGCCTCGTCGGCCCCAATGGCTGCGGCAAGTCGAACGTCGTCGACGCCGTGAAGTGGGTCCTGGGCGAGCAATCCGCCAAGAGCCTGCGCGGCGGCGAGATGCTCGACGTCATCTTCAACGGCTCCAATTACCGCAAGCCGCTCAATTACTGCGAAGTCACGCTGACCTTCGACAACGCCACCGCGCGCCTGCCCATTGCGGCGCCGGAAGTCTCCGTCACGCGGCGCCTCTTCCGCAGCGGCGAGAGCGAATACCTGATCAACAAGGCGCTTTGCCGCCTGCGCGACATCCGCGAACTCTTCTGGGATACCGGCGTCGGCACGTCGAGCTACTCGATCATCGAGCAGGGCCGCATCGGACTGCTGCTCGAAGCCAACGCCAAGGAACGCCGCACGCTGTTCGAAGAAGCCGCAGGCATCCACAAATATAAGGAACGAAAAAAGATCGCGCTGCGCAAGCTCGAGCGCGTTGAGGGCAACCTGGCGCGGCTGACCGACGTGCTCAACGAAGTCGAACGCCAGCTCAAGACCGTGACGCGGCAGGCCGAGAAGGCGCGCCAGGCCAAGGAATGGACCGAGCGCCTCAAGACCATCAAGCTCGATCTGCTGCTGGCGGAGACGGGCAAGTGCCAGGCGGCGCTCTCCCTGATTGAAGGCTCGCTGGCGCAGGCGCGCGAGCAGGTCGCGAAGCTGACCGAAGAAGACCAGGACGCACAGCGCGCGACCGCCGCCGACCAGGAAACGATGGCGCGGCTGGACGCGGAATTCGCCGAAGTCCAACACGAACTCAGCGAAGCCAAGGCCGCACTGGCCGGGCTCGAAGAGGCGCTCAAATCCGACCGCCGCGCGGTCGAAGAGAACCGCATCGAAGCGGACCGCGCGCGCAAGGCCTCCGAAGAAGCCGGCACTCGCGCCGCGACGCTGGCCAGCGAACGCGAGAAGTGCGAACTCGACCTCTCCAACGACTGCACGACGCTGGCCGAACGCACGGCGAGCGCCGAAGAGCGCTCCAAGGCGCTCGCCGCGGTGCAGACCGCGCTGCAGGAAACCGCCGCGGCGCTGGAACGCGCGCGCCGCGAAGCGCTGGACCTGCTTGGACGGCGCACGCAGCTCCAGCAGACAGTGGGGCAGAGCGAGACCGAGCTGCAGGGCCTTGACTATCGCATGCGCCGCGCGCGCGCAGAGATGACGCGCGCCGACGACGCGCTGCGCTTCGCGCAGACGGAGTCCGAAGAGACCAAGAGCCGCATGGAGCAGGTGCGCGTGCGGCGCGAGACGCTCGATACGGAACTCACGGGACTGCGCGCCCTGCAGGCGCGGACCGAAGAGGAACTCGGTCAGCTCGGCTCACAGTCGCAGGAACTGCGCACGCAGATCGAGAAGGCGCGCTCGCGCGCCGCGGTGCTGGAAGACCTGAACACGAGCGGCGAAGGCTTGTCGCCCGGCGCGCGCGCGATCTCCGAAGCCGAACGCACGCACGAAGACCCCGCGGGCTTTCATGGCCTCGTCGCGGAGTGTTTTGAAGTCGAGCCGCGCCTGGTTGCCGCCGTCGAAGCGGCGCTGGGACCCAACATCGAAGCGCTGGTCGTCGGCACGAGCGCCAAGGCCGACGCGTACCTCGCGCGGCTGGTCGGCGAAGGTTTGGGCCGCGCCACGTTCCTTCCTTTAGATGCGCTGACGCCGGTGCGCATCGCCGAACGCGGCTTGCGCCTGGATGCGCCCGCAACGCCAGCGGTCGTCGAAGCGGTGTCTTCCGAAATCGCACCAACCGAAAACGCGCCCGCTCCTGTTGAAGCCGCTGCGCCCGCGCCGCTGCCTCTGGCCGCGGGCTGCCTCGGCCGCGCGCCGGAACTGCTCACGCTGGAATCCGAGTATCGCCCGGTGGCCGAAGCGCTGCTCGGCGATGTGCTTTTCTTCGAGACGGTGGAGCAGGCGCAGGCCGCACGCACGGGCTTGCCGGGCTGGCGCTTGGTCACGTTGACCGGCGCGGTGGTCGAACCCTACGGCGCGTTCAGCGGCGGCAAGTACCACTTCGACCGGCTGGGCCTGATCGGCCGGCGCAATGAGATCCAGCGCTTGCACGTCGAGATGGACGACCTGGGCATGCAGGCTTCCGCGCTGGCCGAACGCACCGCATTCCTGGAGCAGCGCGCGCAGAAACTGGCCCGCGACGACGACCACTTAAGCCAGACGTTGGGCGCGCTGGCCACCACCGCGACCGAACTCAAGGGTGCGCTCTCGGCCATCGAACGCGAAGAGTCGCGCTCGGCGGAAGAACGCCGCGTCGCCGGCGACGAAGTCCGCCAGCTCGAAGCCGAACGTGAGGCGCTGGCCGTGCGCATCAACGCCGCGCGAGAAGAGCTTACCGTGCTGCAGGCGCAGGAAGCCGCCGCCAACGCGGACGCCGCACTGCATACGGAAAGCCTGGCGCGCCTCGACGGCGAAGTGACCTCCCAGCGCAACGAACTGGAAGAGGTCAAGCGCGACGTCTCCACGCTGACCGTGCGCGTGGAAGGCCTGCAGCGGCATTTGCAGGCACTCTCCATGCAACAGTCAGAAAAGCGCGAGGAGTGCGAGCGCGAGAAGTTCCGCGCCGAAAACCTGGAAGCGCGCTGCGCCGCCACCGAGGCCTCGATTGCCGAGAAGGAAACCGGCGTGGCCAGCCGCCAGGAGCGCATCGCGTTCCTGGATGGCCAGCAGCGCGCCGTCGCGCAGGGCAAGGAAGCGGCCCGCGCGCGCTTTGAAGATGCGCGCGCGAAGGAACGCTCGCTGGCCCAGCAGCTTGACCAGGCGCGCATCCAGGCTGCGGACATCGAGCGCCAGCAGTTTGAACTCAAGCTGCGCCTTGACACGCGGCTGGAACAGGGCCGCAGCGAATTCCAACTCGACGCGGGCGAGGAATTGCGCACGCGCGGCGGCGAAGTCCCCGAAGTTAGCGAAGAGCGCATGGAAGACGCGCGCAAGCTGGAAGAGCGCATCCAGCGCCTCGGTCCGGTCAACCTGTACGCACTTGAAGAGCAGGAGACGCTGGCCAAGCGCGCCGAATTCCTACGCACGCACGCGCAGGACTTGGAGTCCGCGCGCGCATCCTTGCGCGATGTGATCTCGCGCATCAACCGCCGCAGCCGCCAGCAATTCCAGGACACCTTCGAAGCGGTGAAGGCGAACTTCCAGGAAATCTTCCGCAAGCTCTTCGGCGGAGGCAAGGCCGACCTGGTGCTCGAGGAGGGCGAGGACATTCTCGAAGCGGGCATCGAGATTTCCGCGCGCCCGCCGGGCAAGGAGCCACGCTCGATCATGCAGCTCTCGGGCGGCGAAAAGGCGATGACCACCATCGCGCTCCTGTTCGCGGTCTTCCGCTCGCGCCCCGCGCCTTTCTGCATCCTGGACGAAGTCGACGCGCCGCTGGACGAGGCCAACGTCGACCGCTTCAACCATATCGTGCGCGAGTTCATGGACCGCTCGCAGTTCGTGGTGATCTCGCACAACAAGAAGACGATGAGCTACGCCGACGTGCTCTACGGCGTGACGATGCCCGAGCCGGGCGTCTCCAAGCGCATCGCGGTGCGCTACGCCGAAATCGAGAAGCACCTGCCGATGGAAGAGATTGAGCGGCAGGCCAAACAGGCGCGCACCGAAGCGTTGAACGCGCTGGATGGCAACGGGGCCGTTGAAGAAGGCGAACCGGTGGGCGTCGGCGTTGCGGTCGAGCACGAAGCCGAGATGGGCGCGAGCGAAGCCGCCGAGCCCCAGCGCGAGGCGAGGTCCGGCGGTGTTGCGGTTGCCGAGCCGCTCGAAGGAGAATCATCCTTCGAGCCCACGCCGGAAGAGCGCACCGGCGCGCACATGCCGGACGCACCTTCGGCGACTGAAAATACCGCGCCGGGCGACGCGCCGGAAAATGTGGGCGATGCGGGTACGGAAAGCAACGGGACTCCTACGACCAACTAACCTCCTTCAATAAAGCCAGCGAAGGGACAGCGGCCGCGCGGATGTGCGGCCGCTTCTTTTTACGGCAGGCGGTGCGCGCCGATGCAATTATGGGCGCTGCGCGGCTTGCCATCGCGGTCGATGGGCACCTGATTGTCGGGATTGCCCGGTGGCACGGCGGGGGGCGTGGGCGCGTCGGACCAGTTGAAGTCCGGCAGCGCGACGGGCTTGAACTGGGCCAGATTGCCGCCCGGAAGCGGGCGGAAGTCGCCGCGTTCGGGATCGGCGAGCTGCGGTTTGAGGGTGTTGATCGCGTTGTGTTCCAAGAAGGGCTTGGGGTCGGCCGTCGGGCGCGCGGCCAGGTGGTACATATTCTCGACGTCGTCGAAGAGCGGCTTGGTGGCCGGGCCGTTCCAGATCACATTGCCGCGCACCACCAGGTTGTCGTCCGCGCGCACGATTTTGGGCAGGTTGCTGCCAGCCACGCCGGAGACATCGCCCGACAGGCCGATGTGTGCGAAACGCGATTCGAAGCCGTCGGGATTGTAAATCACATTGTTGCAGACCAAACCGTTGCGGTTGGGAATGTTGTAGGACTCGACGCCGTCCTGCCCGCCCTGTGGGTGGCACCAGCCGCCCAGCTTGAGGTACTCGTCGACGTTCGGCGGCCGTGGGCCATTCCAGCCGCGTCCGCCGGGCCCGATGACCAGCGTATCGCGGTTGGCGCCGACGCGGTAACACGTGTTCCAGGCCATCAGAATGTTGTAACCGCCGAAGATCGCCAGCCCGCCGCCGCAGTCGCGAATCAGATTGTTGACCACCTTGATGTCGTAGGCTTCGTAGTGCAGCCAGGGCGGCAGCATGTATTGAAAACCCGTGCCCTGGCCTGCCGCGATGCCGTGGTTCCTTGCATTGAACAGCTCGTTGTTGGCGATCAGGAAGTACGCTGAGCCGCCTTTGACGTACATGCATTCGCTGAGCGTGTTGTGCAGGCGGTTGCGCACGATATGGCCGTAATGCACGACCGCGAGATCAATCGCGTTGCCCTCCGCGCCGGAAAAGTCGTTGTCTTCAATGTATATGCGTTTGGTCTGGTTGGCCTTCATCGTCAGAAACGGGAAGCCGTGGGACCCTTCGAGGCCGATGGCGGTCACGCCGCGCACGAGCACGTCTTCGCACCAAGCGTAATGCAGCACGATGTTTTCGCTCGGGATCACGCCTTTCGTGCCTGCCGCCACGAGCTTCACATCTAGCAGGTAGATCCAGTGGCAGTGCTTGAAGCTGAGCTGCGGCAGCTCCACGGTTTGCGTGCCGTCGGCGGATTGCATCACGATTGGGCAGGCGCGCGAGCCGCGCTTGTGCTCCAGCAGGATCTGATCCGTGGCCGGCGGCGGATATTTGCCGGGGCAGAGCAGGATCCGGTAGCCGTGCCCGTCGAGGCGCTCGGGGAGTTTGTTCCACGCGGCCTGGATCGAACGCAGCGCAGACGCGCGCGTGGCGCCGTCGGCGGCATCGTTGCCTTTGACGGGATCGACCCAGAGGTCCTTGAGTACGGGCGAACCGATTTCGTAGCGCGGATTGGCGTCCAAAGGGGCGGCTCCCGAGGGTGCGATGGATCCGGCGAAGGCGGATATGGTACCGGATCGAAGCGCAATGCAAACGCAGTCACGACCATGGCCAATCCACCGCGGGGCACGCCGAGCGCGGGGAATGAAATGAAGGGAGCGCGCTGAAAAGGGTGGTGGGTCTCCTTATTATTGGGCGTTGAGTTAGGTCGATGCACCAGGAAATCGGTTTGGAAAACTTAAATTACTGGTACATTCACATAAAGGCCGATTTGGGCGAGTCTTTCGGGCGCGGCGAAAATTGCAAATGTGTGCACATCTGAACGGATTCCTGCTTGTAAGTTGAATTGGCCGATTGGACAGGCCCGGCGATTGTTGCGCGGCATACTGCTCGCCCTAGTCACGGTTTCATAGGGGAATGAGGCCGCGAATTTTCCTGCAAAAATGTGCACGTAGTGCGCACTACTCCTTTTCTGGTAGCCTATCCAAACGACTTGGGTGTGCTTCGATCCTTTCAACACAAACTTCCACACCAAGCCACAGAGCTTGCCAACTTAACCTCCAATATACTCGATTCGGCGTGCTTTGTCAATGCAATAACGGTATATTTAAGTATGGGCATATCAAGGTCTTGGGAGATTGTCAAAACCAAGGAACTCGGAAATTCGGGATATGCAGGAGGTCCATCGCGCGTCTGTCTGCAGGTGCAATTGAGGGGGGTATGGCGTGGGCAAGCTGCTGATTGTCGGTGTACTGCTGGCCGGTGGCCTCAATGTTTGTCAGCCTGGCAACAGCGCGGCCTTTTTCCAATATGGCTAGTTCATAAATCGCCGTGGAGTTTGACTACCATCT
>Ga0265314_10001100_pt1 | contig 31213 bp, 26 predicted proteins | sample 4126metaG_FD_203106 | JGI IMG/M metagenome (GOLD analysis project Ga0265314, IMG submission 203106) | Rhizosphere microbial communities from Carex aquatilis grown in University of Washington, Seatle, WA, United States - 4-1-26 metaG | ecosystem: Host-associated > Plants > Roots > Rhizosphere >... | reverse complement strand
GCCGGTACCGGGCCAAAAGTACAAGTTACGATTGTGTGACAATCACAACCCTGGTGCGGTACTGGCCACCGTATCCCCGTCGGCGACCGCCACTCCCCACGGCCTCAACTCAAAATGAGAACTGCTGGCCTAGCATGGATGTTTACCAGCGGGTCAAAACGAACCCGGAACCAGCCGTCGTGGTGATCGATGAGATTGAGATGTCAGAGACTCCTCAAGGCGGAACCTGGTTCCTGTGCTTGGAAGCCAAGGTGGAAGGCACGATCCGCAGCTACCACGTTGAAGGCAAGGGTTATAACAAGAACGAAGTGAAGATTCCCGTGGGGCTGGAGTTGCCAAATGTTCGGCCCGGTCAAAAGTGCAGTTTCAAGATGCAGCTCGACGATGTGGACGAAGATGTTTGCACGGAGGAAGTTGACAACCGCAGCGCGGGAGAATTCATCATCAGCGAGAATGGGGCGCAGAGTTACAAACCCGAAGACAACTGGCGTTACACTATCCGCTGGCACTTGAAATAGCGCGCCGTTGTCTCGCGTCCCGCATCGGCTCACCGCTGCCTCAACCGATCAGGTATCGACCCACGACCGGATATCCGGCCGAGACTGCTTGGCCGGTAACCTTAATCCGAAACCTGCGTGAAACAGGTTAAGTGCATGCGCTGCTGGGGGATGCGCCTGGTGGCCCCGGTCCACTTGCATTCGCGCCGATGCTGATGCACGTTAGTCGGCGCATCGTCGCGGAAGGCCGGCGGATCCAATTCAGAGATTCACCACAACCATGTTGTCAGAATGAACCTAGCAGTGTTCCTGGCCGCTTTGAGCGCGGTTGAGACGGGTGCCAACGACACGCTAGTGGGGACGCACGGCGAGCGGTCGAGGTTCCAGATCACCGCGACGGTCTGGAATCAGCAAGCTCCGGAATGGGACTTCAAGACTTGGGCTAGGGACGCGCACAGAGCGGAGGTAGTGGTGAATCGGCAAATGCGTTGGTTCATGAATCACCAGGTCCCAGCGGACACATTCCATCTAGCGGCAGCATGGCATCTCGGCTTGAAGCGATTCAAGTCCTGGGGCGAGCCTCGCCTCAAAACCGACTGCGACTTCGCCGTCCGGGTCGAACGGACCTACAACCGTCTCCTCCAGCAGCAACGCTGACAGCGCAGCAGCTACGCGCATGCAGCCGCGGACGTCGCTGCGGTTGACGCCGCCAGTTCGTCGGTGATTCGGCTGAAGCTACCGCTGTTGGTGCGCTTTTCCCATTATAGGGACGTTGGAGATGTGTATCGATGGCAACGCCGCCGGATGCGGGCGAGTTGGGATGAGGGCTCCTCTCTCTGGCACGGCCCAAAGCTATTTTCAGCATCCATCCCGGCCATCGCGCTGGCCGGATTCAGACGCACTCGGGAAGCCTGGGAGGGCCCCCTTTCTAAGAAACATCGATCATCTCGATGTTTCAGTTGTGTTTATCAATTGGACTGTTCTGATAAGCGGGAGTCTAGTTCTTGCCATGAAGCCGACACGAGTCCCTACACTCTCCATTCCACAACCCACCCAACGACAGTACAGCCCTTGGGCACCGCTGCTCGTGTGCATCGGAATTGCGCTCGCAGGGTGCGGCCAAGCGCCCAAAACGGCCCAGCAAGAGACCGTGACGGGCACGTATGCGCTCGTTGCGGTCGATGGCAACAAACCACCGTGTACCCTCCAGCACCAGGGCAACTCGGTGAAGATCAAGTCTGGCGCGTTCACCATCAAGGCCGACGGCACCTGCAGCAGCAGAATTGTATTTTCTTTACCCTCTGGAGAGGAATCGAGCAAGGAAGTCAGCGCCACGTACACCCAGGAGGGCACGAAGCTCAACATGCAGTGGCAGGGGGCCGGCAAGACCGTCGGCACCATCGAGGGAGACAATTTCACCATGAACAACGAGGGGATAGTGTTTGCCTACCGGAAGTAATCCGGCCATCTGGCCAGCGCGGATTGCCACGCAGCCCGCAGCCCCGATTGGACCCGTTCGCTCGCTGCAGCTGGTGGTTTTACCAGGATAATATTGACCAACGGTTTTACCGTGGTAAAATATTGCCATGATTGAAATGCCTAAAACCGAGCCATTATCAAAATCCTACACCGCCTTCGGCGGCGAACGACGTGTCGCGTCGGGGCGCCTCGAGGATGTGGTGCTACGGGTGAAGGAGGTTCTCGAGGGGGGTGAACGCGAACCGGTCCTCGTTTTCGATGATGTTACCTCGCAACAGGTTGAAGTCGACTTTCGAGGGTCAAGGCAGGAGGTTCTAACTAGGCTGGGCTGCCGGGCGGGCCAGGAGGAGGCGCCCTTCGCACCCGATGGTACGCCACGAGGTCCGGGCAGGCCGAAGCTAGGCGTCGTTGGCAGGGAGGTGACGCTGCTGCCACGTCACTGGGATTGGCTCAACTCTCAGCCCGGTGGGCCATCGGTTACGCTTCGGAAGTTGGTGGAAGAAGCGAAACGGGCGAATGTAGGGAAGGATCGAGTGAGAGCAGCGCGCGACGCGGCTTACGAATTCATGAGGGTTATGGCCGGGGATCGGCCCGGCTTCGAAGAGGCCACGAGAATTCTGTTTTCCAAGGGAAAGGATCGTTTGACTGGCCTCCAGAGTCTGCTCGCGCATTGGCCTGATGACATTCGAGAGCACACCCTGGGTCTTGCGAAACTAACCTTTGAGCTGGATGAATCCCTGCCTAGGGCGACGACGAGCACGACCGCATAACCTGAGGGCATGCGCAGAATCTAGAGCTCCTCGACGCTCGTCCTCAAGGGTTCCAAGTCCCGGTCATCCAACGCCATCCGTTTAACCTGTTCTGGGTCGCCCTTTTCGGTCGCCTGGCGCAGCCACTCACGTGCTTCGTCCAGGCGTCCGATCTGACACGCGTAACAAGCTAGATTGTAGGCGATGGCCGGGTGTTCGGGGAATTTCTGGGCGATCGGAAGCAATGCCTCGAATGCCTCGTGCGGGTCGCCGCGTCGGGCTTGGCGTGAGGCGTAACCGTAGCGGATCCAGCTAAACGGTGAATTAGGGATGGCCCGGGTGATCGCTTTGGCCACGTCCAAACAGGCGTCCCAATCCTTGGCGTTGGCACATTGGTGCCAGCGGGCCTCCAAGCGTTCCGGAGCGTCGTCTTTAGCCAACTGAACCTGTTCGAGCGGAGCGACTGAGGCATCACCCTCGCTCTCTGGCCTGGAGGAAGGGGTCGTTGTCATGCGGTTCTGATTGTCCTCATGACGAAATTGAACCCTTACTTATTCATTCTGGCAGGGTTCCGGCTTGCCAACCAAAGCTCGGGCTTTTAGCTTGGGGGCCATGGGTTCGCAACTTACCGAGTACGTGCCGGTGCTCCTGCTGCTGATGGTAGCGGTTGGCCTAACGGTGGGGATGCTTGTCTTCTCCGTCATTCTGGGCAAGCTAGGTCGCCGCTCGAAGATCAAAGACACCGCCTACGAGTGCGGGATGATTCCGATTGGGGCGGGCAACGCCAGGCTTTCGGTGAAGTTCTATCTGGTGGCGATGCTGTTCATCCTGTTCGATATTGAGGTCGTTTTCCTCTATCCGTGGGCGGTGGTCTATCGGCGGATGCTCGCGGACGCAGCCACGCGCAACATGATCTTCTTTTCTATGATTTCGTTCCTAGGAATCCTGTTCGTTGGTTACACCTACGCCCTCAAGAAGCGCGCCTTCGACTGGAAGGACTGAACCTGCTGGACCTGGGCTGCGTTGTGTTTCTAGCCACAACAGAAATCTTCTGTTGACCCACTTGAATCCGCCGGCGATCCCGGCAGTTGGCAAAATGACGATCAAATTTGGAACCTCCGGCTGGCGTGGCCTAATTGCCCGCGATTTTACCTTCGATAATGTGCGGCTCGCCACTCAAGGCATCGCGCTTTACTTGCGCTCCGAGTTGGACAGACCCGGATCGGCGATCCACGGGCGCAAGCCGATCGTCATCGTGGGTCACGACACCCGCTTTTTGGGCCGAGAGTTCTCGCTGGCTGCGGCGGAGGTGTTGGTCAGTAACGGCCTCGAACCCCTCCTTTGCGAACGGGATGTCCCCACGCCGGTGATTTCCTACACGATCCGCAACCGCAAGGCGATCTGTGGGATCAACATGACGGCCAGCCACAATCCGGCGGAGTATCAGGGCTTGAAATTCTCACCCAGCAACGGAGCCCCGGCTCCTCCCGAGATTACCAAGCAAGTCGAAGGGAACATCGCGGAACTTCAGGCCAAGAACTGGAGCTTCTCCGCCGTTCCGCCTGGGACTTTTGCGTGCCGGACCATCGATCCGCAGCCTGCTTACTTCAAACAAATCCGGCGCCTGATCGACTTTGATGTCCTTCGCAAAGCTCGGCTGAAAGTGGCGGCAGAACTCATGTACGGTACCGGTCGAGGATACCTCGACACCCTCCTGGAAGAAGGCGGCGCCCGGGTTACGCGGTTCCACGACAACATCGATCCGCTCTTTGGCGGTCACCACCCAGAGCCCAATGCCGAAGGAATGAGCGAGGCTCGAGCCTACATTCTCGCAGGCAACGCTCAACTAGGGCTAGGCGTGGATGGTGACGCGGACCGTTTTGGAATCGTGGATCGGGACGGCACCTGGCTTACCCCGAACCAGGTGCTGGCTCTCGCCCTTTATCATCTCAAAAAGAACCGCGGTTGGACGGGTTCAGTCGTGCGCACCGTGCCCTCGAGCCATCAGGTGGACGCCGTGGCGGAAATGCTCGGCGTGAAAGTGCACGAGACTCCTGTCGGCTTTAAGTACATCGGAGCGCTGATGGAGAGCGAGCCGGTGATTGTTGGCGGCGAGGAGTCAGGCGGCTTGAGCGTCAAAGGCCACGTGCCAGAAAAGGACGGTATTCTCGCCTGCCTCCTGATGGCAGAGATCGTGGCGACCGAACGGAAGCCTCTACTCCAAATCCTCCAAGGGTTGGAAAAGCAGACCGGTGAGTTTCATACCGACCGAATCAACGTGGCTGTACTTCCAGAGAAGAAGGAGGCGATCCTGGCCCGCCTCGCAAAAGGCCTCGACCGGGTCGGACAATTCCGGGTCGAGAGATTCGTTACTACCGATGGCTACAAATTCCTTCTCCCGAACCGGGAATGGGTTGCTTTCCGGGCTAGCGGAACAGAACCGCTGATTCGCTGCTACATCGAGGCTAAGACCGAGGCCCAACTCCGTAAGCTGGCGGCAGCCTGTCGCCAGTTGCTGAAGGCTTGAGCGCTCGCGTGGGGGAGGCTGGGGGTTTTCGCTGGCCGCCCTTCTCTAGTTCTTCTTTACTTTCCAGGCCATGTCCATCAGCTCGGGGCTATAGGGCTCCGGAACTACGCCTTCGGCGGCGTAGAGGTAAAGCGCGCAACGATATACCTGGCTGGCGACGTTGGTCACGTAGGCAAGACCCACCATGCCGAAGAGCCACAAGATGACTGCGCCAACAAAGAACCAGACACTCTGCAAGAGGAGCGCCAGTCCACCTGCCACCAGCAGCAGGATTACGGATGCCCAGCCCACTAGGCTCGATCCTCCAGATAATCCCAAATAGCCAATCAGGGCTTCGCCCCATGTTTTCCGCAGGGTTAGGGCTGATTGCTTTAGCAGTTTGACGGGGTTCACCGTTGGTTCCTCCTGGATGATGACGGGGATGACGAAGACCGCCGCCACGCTCCAAGCGGTGCCGATCAGGCCCGCCACGATGCGACCAAGAAATGAAAACTGTTGTTCGATCTTCCGGATGATGAGTCCGACCAGACCGGCGAACAATGCCCAGATGAGAATCGATTGAAGCCGGCTGGTGGCAAGCCCCAGCCCGCGAGTCAAGGAAACGGGTTTGCCGTTGAGAGCGGCGATGATCTCGCTGTAGAAGGCGACATTGAAGAAGGTTGCTAGGAACATCGAGACCAGATACAGCCCCGCCCACCAGAGCGGGAGAATCGCTCCCTCGAGCCGGAACGGCAGGTTTGCGACTCGGGGGGCCGGACCGCTCTGGGAACCGTGGAAATAGTGGTTACTCAGGGTCGTCCAGTGCTCTGCCTGGTAAAAATGATACCCGGTGTCGCGGATGATCAACGGCAACAGGACAGGCATCACAAAGAAGAGGATAATCACACACGTGCACACGCCGCTGACGACGGGGAACAGCAGCAGTTTGGGTTGGGAAAAGGTGATTCTGACGGAAGTCGTGAACAACCTCCAGCTGCGTTGGAATTTAGCGATTAGGTCCATATGGGTTTCTCTCCTGAATGAACTCGATGATGTCTTTTTCACTCAGACCGAGGCTAGCAGCGTCTGCCAGCATCCGGTCGTAAATCCTCTGGAGAGTGGCTCGGCGCTCGGAGCGCCCGCCCGGGGCCACGGGGAGTGAGCTGCTGATGTAGGAACCATTACCGCGTTCGCCGGCGATGAGACCGCGCAGATCCAACTCGCGATACGCTTTGGCGACGGTGTTGGGATTGACATTGAGGCGCTCGCACAGGGCCCGGATGGTAGGCAAGCGGTCGCCGGAATTGAGGGCGCCGGTGGCAACAGCGGTGGCTACGAAAGTAACGATTTGGCGATAGACCGGGGTTCCGGAGTTGTACTCGATTTTCCAATGGTCGAGTGGAGAGGTTGGCATCGCCAGTATGGTGATTTAGGCTATTGCACTAGGACAATAGTACAAGATCGCGGAACCGTCAAGTGCTTTTGTGGGGGGGCTGAGGCGTGCTTTTCGAACTAGCTTGTCAGTGCCCATCCGCCCAGTTCATTAGAATCGCGGAGCACGGATTGGCATCTGTACCCTGATCTGCTTTGTGTTCGCCTAGCTAACAGCCTGGAAGACAGCCGCCGAGTAGAGCAGCCTACTTGACGTAGAGGGCGGCCTGGAGATCGCGCACCACCACGCTCATAAACGGGTAGCGCTTGTCGGGCTCACGCTCAAGGCACTTCAAAATCACTTTTTCGACCCCTAATGGAATGTCCGGGTTTACCTCCCGGGGGGCCAGGAAGTCAATCGAGCGGTCAAGCTGACGCCTCAGCACATCGTCCGGCGTTTCCCCTGGGAATGGTTTCCGGAAGGTGAGCAATTCGTATGCGGTTACGCCGAAGGCGAACAAATCAATGCGGTGGTCAACCGGTTCGCGCAATAACTGCTCGGGAGCCATGTAGGCGGGAGTCCCTGGGTTACCGGAGAGTTTCTTGGGCTCGTCAGGCCGCGGGATCGCCAAATCGAAATCCACCAACCGCACGCTTCCATTTCGCGTGACCATCACGTTCTCGGGCTTGAAGTCCCGGTGAATGTAACGGCTCTCGTGCACGTGCTCGAGCGCCAGCGCCATGTCGATGAGGATGTTGCTGACGTGTTCGGCGAGGGTCGGGTCCACCTGAGCCATGAGCAGTTTCAGGTTGGCGCCCTCGACATACTCCATCAACAAGTAGAGCTGGCCGCCGATTTTTCCGTGCGTGTGATATTCGATCACCAGTTCATGCGGGGGAATCTTGGCTAGAATCTCGCAGCCACGCCAGAAACGCCGGCGCGCGACAAAATCCAACCGGTGGCTGACATGGAGCCGCCGCAAGGCGTATTGCTGCTTGTGCTGGTCGGTTGCGAGCCAGATTTCCGCCATCCCGCCGCTGTTGATCAACTCATGGAGGTAATAGGGGCCGAAAGGCCCTGGCTGCCCATTCGAGGCCGAATCACCCGCGCGCTTGCCAAATCCGAGCATGGTCAACGATACACCACTTAACCATTACCATGCCTGCCAGACGTGTGCCATTCGAATCTGGTTACTCAGCCTGGCTAGCGCATCACTTCAAAGGGGCTTCAAGGCGCGGCGTCGTGCTCCCAAACGCCTTCTGAAACTCCGGCATCGCATGTAGCGGCAGGAAGCGGGCATCCGTGACTGCCATGGCATGGAGGTTGGAGGCCTTGGGGTCCACCAGCAGCCGTTGATCGCTCAGTCGGACAGCGGTCATGAGCGATTGGAGAGCCGCCTGGCGTTTGCCCAAGGCGCTTTGGGTTCCTGCCAGGTCGTACCAGACCTCGGCGTTGTCCGGCGCGACCGCCACCAATCGCTGCAAGGTCGGTTCAACTTTGTCAAATTGGCCCAATTGGAGGAAGGCGTTGGCTACCGACAGCAGGGTGCCAGCGTCCACGTTGGTCCGCGCGATCAAGTCTTGCAGGATTTGGAAGGCCTGGTTGCTGCGCTGGAGTTGAAGGTAAACGCTCACCAAATCAAACGCTGCTTTAGGATTATTGCTGTTCGCGCGGTATTGCTGCTCGTATTGGCCGATCTGGTTTTGCATCTGACTCAACGTGCCCATCCGGTCCCTCATCTGCGAGATCTGGTCAACCAGGTTCTGAGTGAACGGGCTGTCTTCGTCGAACGACTTGCAGGTCTCCGCGACCGCCAGCGCGTCGTCCAACCGGCCGATTCCCGCCAGCAATTGGACGTACCGGGTCACGGTTTCCGGGCTGTAAGGACAGAATGCGAACGCCTGTTTGAAAGCGAAATCCGCTTCCTTGATCACGCGGGCACGTTCTGTCGGATTGGTACGGGCATCCGAGATGCGCCAGGAATAAAGGCCAGCGATCGAGTTCCTAAGTTTCGAAAACGCCTTCTGAGCGTCGTTGTCGCGAATGAACTTCACGTCGCCCTTATAGCCGGTGAGGTCTCCTCGTCGGTATATACGGTCGACGAATGCGCAAATGTCCTTCACCGGGGTGTCGTAGGTGATCCAGTCTCCGCAAAGGCGCTCAGAATAGCGCGACCAAAACTCGTGGTCCTTGCGCAGAATCGCCTCGGTGAACTCAGGCACCGGGTTGCGGTTGATCTTCATGATGATCCCAAAGGGGCTCAGGTAGGGATACATCCAGTCCAGGGGGAAGCTCTCCTCGACGAAGAACTCGTTGGTCGGGTTCTTATCGAAGATCACCTTGGTCAGCAATCCGTTGATCGCCATCACGGCGACCTGGCCGGCTACCTGCACTCGCCCGTCCGGAGAGAAGCTCACCAATTCGCCGGGATGGATTTGTTTTGGCTCGTTGGGATTCTGCTGATCGTGCAGTAAGCGTCGCTGGGCGTCGTAGATGTACTCCTGGAAGGCCTTCTGGGAGTCATCTACCGTCGGCGTCAAAATCTCCACGGGCGGATAAACGCCTTCACGGCGGCGACGCTCCTCGACCTTCTTTCCTACGCTCAGCACCACATTGTCGAATGGCGCGACCAAGTGGGTGAGGCTCCCGATCGCCTTGGCGATGGCATTGGTATGACAGGTTTCGCCTCGCGCTTTTCTGTCCCGTTCTTGCTGGCCAAGGGCCATGTTCTGGAGCCAGAGCACGAAGTCGCGCAGAAACGGCGGATCTTCCATCGAACTGCGGTTATAGTGGGCGCGGATGTAGCTGAGGTAGGTCCCATCGGCGAGGGCGTTCTGGGTAATGATATAGACGTCTCTCCGGTCGAACTTCGGATCCCGCCGGTCCTTGGGCTTGATGAAGCTCTCACAAAAAATCATGTAGGTGGGACAGAAGCGGCCCGGGTCGGTCCCTCCGAACAAAACGGCGTTTTTAGTCATCTCGGGATAAACACCGAAAGGTGGTGTGAACATGTCGTGTCCAAACCAGAAGCCGAATAAATGGCCCCTTTGCTCATTGTCCGCCCAATGGGAGAGGACTGAATAGAACGGCATCATGGCGAAGATGCCTATCAGGAAAGAAGCCCGGACGCGCTCGCGGTTGAGCAGAATCGCCACCGTGAACACAAGGGTCAATGCCAGAACATAGAGGGCGGCGTAAATGGTGTAGATCGGTGGCGTGGATGACCCGTTCGCGAAGGCCCGTGAAATCCCCTTGAAAATCAAAGTCAGACCAGTCATGCCGGTCTTGGGGTCGAGATAGACGTCCTGCAAGCGTGCCACCAGGGCATAGAGCGCAACTGCCACAGCCACCGCACCGCCGATGAGAGCGGCGAGCCGGAAGCGCTCGTAGTACTTGAGCAGCATCGCCCCGATGAGCGTGAGGCCGTATCCCATGAACATGCCGATGACCAGGTGCGACGCGGTGAAGAACACCTTGGTGAGGTCCCGGCTCTGCTTGTCGGTGTTGGGGTTAAGTAGAATCAGCAGCAGGAACGCCAAACAGGCGTAGATGGCAGTATTGCCGATGATCCAAGCCCGCTCCCGGCGCTGCATCCGGCCAAGAAAACAGAAGGGCACTACGGCGACCAACAGGTAGGACAGATTGAATTCCTCAATTGCCCCTTCAAAGTACATCTTTAGCTGGAGCACGAAATGCCAAGGATCACCCAGAATGTCGGTTGGATTGGTCTTCTCGTACTGGCCGCGGCTAAATGCATGGATGAAGCCATCCCACGTCCGCGGGTAGGCCCAGTTCATCGGCGGGTTGGTGGAGGAGGTCAGCGGCATGAAGAAGTAGAAGGATGCCCCGATGATCCAAGCGACCAGCATCACCAGGACGATTTTCCACTCCGTCAGGATCGATTTGGTTTGGATCGTCAGCCAAATGCAGGCTGCCAAGGAGCCAAGGCCGACGGTGTTGTAAATGACGTAGAGCGGCACGTTGGCATCGAAGAAGGTGAACACGCCAGCGCCCTTAAGGATCAGGCCGGTTGCCCAGACCATCACGTTCCCCAAAAACAGGTCCCGGCCCAGCTTGGGTTGAGCGGCGGCAATGGCGACTTCGAGGCCCATTGCGGCCACGATCAGAGTTTGGTGATTGTTAAAACTGATGCCGAAGAGGAAAAACGACCAGTAGAGGTATCGATGCTGTTCGGGCGCATAGATCCAGCGAACCAGGCAGCAAAGGACGCCCAGGAAGGATAGGCAACTCAGGGTATAGACCTCGACGATTACCGATTGGCTCCACAAAAACCCGTTGAAACCCAAGACCAATGCCGCCACAAACCCGGACACGACGCAGAGCGCGTTCTCCCAGCGTTGTTCGAGGTCCTTCAGCTCTTCGATGCCCTCCAGGATCATGCTGCTGCCCCGGGAAACGAGCAAGCCCAGCAGCCCGCATGCGAGAGAGCCCGCCACTGCGCTGGAGATGGAAACCCTGAAGGCGACGTTGCCGAAAGGGATGATGACCGTGAAGAGCCAGGAGTACATCGTCCAAACCGGATATCCGGGCGCGTGGGGCACACCGGCGTAAAACGATCCGGTAGCCAATTCGCCGCTGTCCTCCAAGGTTAGGTCAGGCGAGAGGGTAAAAAGGTAACCGATCAGAATAATCAGAGTGGTCGCGCCGAAAGTGAACCAGTCGATCTTTCGGAAGAGCGGGGGACGCGGCCCAGCCGGTGGTGGGGACGCGGCCCCTGATTTGGGGACGGCCTTGGAGGGCTTGGCGCCTTTGGCGTCAGCCGTCTGTTGCGAGGCGGCTTTGGCCGGCTTGGGCTTATCGTTACTCATTGCTTACCAGCGTGCTTGATTGGTCTCGACCCATCGAAAAGAGCCCATACTTGAGAATAAACCGCCCCGGTTTGTCCAACTTATTCGAGTGTCTTGGGAAGCGCCGTTGCGCTGGCTGTGTCCGCTGCTCGGCAGGTACGCAGCATAGAACTGGTTGCTAAGCGCGGCTACCGCTAAGGCCTGGTCGCCTTCCCCGGAGGTCAGCGGGAGCAGTCTGGCTTCTCGTTGAGCGGTGACGAGCAACAGCATAAAGCACGCGGCCAAGGCAGGGGTCAACCATCGCCAGAGCGCGGGGAGGGACGGCGTGATGTTGCGGACTGGATCGGCGGTAGCACCGCCGAAAAGCTCCTGTTCAATTCTCCGTGAGGGGTTGCGTGGTGTCCAGGAACGTACCTGGTTCTCCAGCGAGATCCATTTGTTCATAAGTTTTTGTCTCCAGGAAGGTTCTGAGTTTCTCCAAGCCGTAGCGGTAACGCCCTGCGGCTGTGTTGGGCGAAAGCTCGAGCAAATCTCCGATGGCCTCGAAAGTCAGGCCGTGCCAGATCTTCAAAACGATTACCTCGCGCTGATTGGGCGGCAGCTTTGCCAGGCTGCGCATCGCCGCGCGTTCTTGGGCGGTCTCTCCCGGGTGAGGGTCAAACCACCGTTTGGCTTCCAACTCCCGAGTCAGGCGCCGCCAGAGGCTGCGCCGGAAATTCGCCGCCCGGTTACGGAACGCGCGAAGCAAGTAGTGCTCTGGCTCCAGAGGGGGCGTTGGCAGGCGCAAGAGGGCCACGAACGTGTCCTGCAGCACATCCTCGGCCTCACTGTGGCTTAGGCCCAAGGCGCGACCATAGAGCAACAGCCCCCCCGCCCGTTGGGAGTAGAGCCGCTCACACCAATCAGCGCCTGTCCGAGCCTCTGCCATTAGTATTTCAACCATTTAGACACCGGCGGTGCCGGATTTGTATAAAAACTTACTGGCAGTTGGGGCACAGTCCGAAGAATTCGAGTTTGTGAGTGATCCGCTGGAAGCCGTTTCGAGCAGCGATTCTCTGCTCCAGTTCAACCGGGAAACAGTCCTCAATCTCAACCACTTGCGCACAGCCAGTGCAGATCAAGTGATGATGGTGCCCGTCGTCCCCGGCGCGGAGCAGTTCGAACCGGGCGATACCGTCGCCGAAATCAAACCGTTTGACCATGCCCATGGTCTCGAGGAGGTGCATGGCGCGATAGATGGTAGCCAAATTGCAGGGGCCTGGTTGCAGCGCTTCCCAGATCTCCCGATTGCTTAAGGGATGGCTATGACGGCGGAGCAGGTCGAGAATGGCTTCGCGCGGGCCCGTGATCTTGCGCGCCTTCTGCCGAAGCCGCTCCGTGAGATCGCTTAACGGCGCCATTTGCCGTGGGTGATGTTTGCAGCCAGTGTTCATGATGGCCAATGCTTGATCCCCAAAGTGGTCAGGAAAATCGCGATACTGGCGAGAACAATCGTTGGACCGCAGGGCGTATCGAGTTGGTAGGCTAGCAACGTGCCTCCGCAGCCTCCTGCCAGCCCGCTGGCTACGCTCAGGACAATCTGCTGACGAAGGCTGCGGCTCACATTTCGGGCTGCGGCCGAAGGTACCACCAGCAGTGAGGTGACTAGAACAATGCCGAGCAGCCGGATGCTCAAAGCCACTGTGAGAGTGAGTGCGGTCACGAAGAGATAGTTCAGCCTAACCACCGCCACTCCGGAAACCGACGCCATCTCTTCCTGTGCCGTCAACAAGGTCAGGTCGCTGAGGCGGGGCAGTGCGCCCGCGCCGACGAGCAAGGCCAATCCGCCCGCTAGCCATAAGTCCAAGGGGCCAACGGCCAGAATGTCACCAAACAAGAACCGGTGGATATCCCCATGGCTGGCCTTCAGAAGGCTGAGCATGATGATTCCGATCGATACGGAGCCGGAGAGCAGCAGCGCCATGATGGTGTCGGTCAATAGGTCGGTCTTTTGTTTTAACCACATCACCGCAAACGCGACTGCCAATCCAACCAGGATCATCGGGATCGTCGGATCGCTTAAACCCAGCCAGAATCCGACGGCGATCCCTGCCAGGGCGGCGTGGGATACCGTGTCGCTGAAGAAGGCCATTCTCCTTGCCGTGACGAACACCCCCAGAAATGCGCACAGCGGTGCCAACAACAACGCCGCGACCAGCGCCCGTTGCATGTAGGCTTCAGTGAGCATGCGGGTGATTCTCGTGGTGGTGATGGTGGTACGGCGTCACGTGAATCCCATAGGCGGCTTTTAAGGATTCCGCGTTCATTACGTCCTCAGGGGTGCCTTCGCAGCAGATTACTCCGTTAAGCGCGTAGACCCAGGAGGCCTGCCGATAGACCATCGCCAGGTCGTGCGATACCAGGACCACCGTCATCCGGTGCCGACGATGGATCTCAGAAATGAGTTCGTAGATCGTTTGTTCGCCCGGCAAATCCACCCCGGCGGTTGGCTCGTCCAGGAGCAGCAGATCCGGCTGGCCGAGCAAGCTAAAGGCTATGAGGACCCTTTGGAGTTGGCCGCCTGACAGCCGCGCCAGGGGCAGGTTCAGCAGGGACTCCAGGCCGAGGTGGGGCAGGTTTTCCAGCAAAACGGCATCGGTCCGGCGGTGGCTCTGCCAGAACCAATGGCGTGTTTCCTTGCGCCGAAGCGCCAGGAACTCGCGCACGCTAAGAATGAAACTGCGGTCCAACGCTAGCCGTTGTGGGACGTAGCCGACACGCGGAAGCACGGAGGGGATGTTTTCCTCCCCGAATAACCGGATGCTTCCAGAATCGAGTTTTTCCAGCCCCACCAGACAGCGGAGGAGGGTAGTCTTCCCCGAGCCATTCGGTCCAATCAGCGCCACAATCTGCCCTGAGTCGATCCGCAGGCTCACGCCATCCAGGACTGTGCGTCCGTCGAAGCTTAGCTTTAGATCCTTAACCTCCACGACCGCAGAGGCCACTGGTATGGGGGCGGTCGAGTTCATTTGGACGCGCCCAGGGCCTGTTGGAGCACTCGCAGGTTGCGACGCATCGCCGCTTCGTAGCCGTCTGGCACGAGTTCCCCGGTTTCGAGAGTTTCAAGATCGATCGTGACGGCGCCCATGTCCTTGGCAAGACGCCTGCCCAGCCGCGACGACAGTTCAGGCTCAGTGATGATCACGCGTCCGTTCCAAGCCCGTATCGTTTGGAGAAGGTGGGTCAAGTAATGGGGTGCGGGTTCGACATCCGGGATGGTTTCGATCACCCCTATCAGGTTCAAATGGTATCGGCGGGTGAAATAGGGGAAGGCGTCGTGATACGTGACTAACGGCCGCTCATGCAAAGGCATGAGCGCAGCTCGCAATTCCTGATCCAGGGACCGGAGGCGGTCGGAATAGACTCCGGCCTGACGCCGGTAGGCCTCGGTGTGGTCGGGGTCAATGCGCACGAGGGCCGCCAGAACATTGCTAACGCCAGCTACCATCAGAATCGGATCCAGCCACACGTGCGGGTTCGTATTTGTGTCCGCGCTGGAAACAAATCCAGCATCCCCGCCGCCGAAAGGTTTCAGCGGAGTCGATCCGTGGATCAGCTCCGCGTCCGATCCAGCCGCCAGCTCGACCAGCGGCGGTTGGTGATCTTTGGGTAGTGTCGCCAATGCGCGAGGGAGCCAGGACTCCAGCCCCAGGCCGTTAACCACCAACAGCGAAGCACTCTGGAGCTTCTTATACTCCCGCGGGCGGAGTTGGGCATCATGGGGATCTTCCGAGGCGGGGAGCAGGTTCTCGACCTGGGCGAATTCGCCGGCTACATTAATGGCCAGCCAGTAAGCAGGGGGAAAACTGGTAACCAGATGCGGCTTTGACCGCTGTGCGGCGACCAGCGCGGGGAATGCAGCCAGCAGTAAAAAGCCAAGCAGGCGGCGCCAATCGACCATGGGGCGAATTTAGGAAACCGGTCTCGTCTCTGCAAATCATTTGCAATTGGACGGCCCGAGAGAACCGCCCAGAGTTCCCCGGGGCGGTTCTTGCTCTAGTCTGGTTCCGGCCGGTGCCTTACTTCATCAACAGCATCTGGCGCGCTCGTTTGATCGAGTTGGTCAGTTGCCGTTGGTAGTGGGCAGGCATGCCGGTGTATTTGCGGGGGAGGATACGCCCGGCGTCGGTGACGAACTGGCGCAGCAGATTCACATTTCGGTACTCCAGGGCGTCCACGGTGAAGTCGATTTTCGGCTTCGGGCGGGGCATGCGGACCTCGCGTGTGCCGGTGCGGTCGCGTTTGCCTCGGCCCGCAGGACGGTCCAGGTTCGTTTTGCGTGGCATAAAGTTACTTGATCTCGCGGTGCAGCGTGTGGCGCCGCAGGAAGCGATTATACTTCTTGATTTCGACCTTCTCGGTCTGAAGTTTCTTGTTGCGCGTAGTCGTGTAGCGGGAAGGGGTCTTGCCTTCCTTGCGCGCCTCCGTGCACTCGATGGTGACTAATTCGCGAGCCATAAATTATTCCTTCTCTTTCGCGGGTTTCTCCTCTTCCTCAGCTTCCTCTTCCACCTCAGGAGTGGTGACGGCATCTACGGTTCCCAGGGCGCCCAAGCGACGCTGGCGCAGCGCGCCATCGCGCTCCAGTTGGGCTTGAGCTTCCACCGTGAAGCGGGTCCAGGGGATGGCTTCAAGCCGGGCTTTGGGAATCGGCTTAGCGGTCAACTCACAGGTGCCGTAAGTTCCGCGCTGAATGCGCTTGAGGGCTTCCTCGATCTCGTAAATGGCGTCCTGGTCAGAGGAAAGCAGGCTCAACGCAAAATCGCGGTCGAAATTATCAGTTCCGGAGTCCGCCATGTGGAGGCTATAGCTGTCCATCTCGGCGGCGGATTCCTTGGCCAAGCCGCTCATTTGGCTGGCGAGGCGCTCCCGCAATTCGATCAGGTGCCGGTAGTATTTCTGCCACTCCGGCTTCACATTGATTGGTGTTTCGGGAGCCGCCACCACCACCGGCGTCCCTAAGATTGAGGCAGCCGTGGCTGTCCCCACGGATTTACCCTTGGCTCCCGGTGCAGTTGCCGGCTTTTTGCCCATCGGATTGTTGTTTGTCACAGTACTACTACAACTAAATACCCAAATCGCGGTTAATGCCTCTCGACCGAGAGCCACCTACGGTGGCGGAGGTCAAGGGCCGGAGAATGTAGCAGAGCCCGACAAAACTTCCACAAAAATGTTTATATGACTTTAGAGGCCTGACTTTTGGCTAACGCAGGGCCCGGCCGGAACTTACTGAATTTCAACCGAACCGCGCGCGTGATCCTTCGCCTTCGAAGACTCCCTATAATGGAGAAATGTCCTCCTGGGAGCTGATCCTGTGGTGCTATTTCAATGAGACTCCGTGCGTTCCGACCAGCGCTCCTTGGAAATCACCCCTTGCCTTCGCCGCTCTAGCACCGCGGTGCCAGGCATGAGGAAGGAAGCCTGCTCAGAAGCATCGAAATGAGTCCGTTTACATGCGTAAGTGGTTGGCATCCACAGCGGTTCGCCGCTCCATACCAGCCGCTCGCGCGGGCTTGTGCCGACCTCAACCGACACTCCGAAGAACAGACTCGAGCGGCCCATTCCGAAAACGTCCCCGCCACCAAAGCGACATGGTCACGGCAGCCGCGAAAAACCCGACCCCGGCGCCGAGCGCCCGCAAATGGGAGGTCCGCGTCCACCCTAAGATGATCACGCCGCCAAGTCCGATGACAATGTGCGCCGCGTACCAGGTGAAGGCCAAGCTGGTTAGCAGCAAAGTCCGAGAGCTCCGCCAGACCAGCCACGGGACAATCAGCAGGGAAACGCCGTGGATCCTTAGAATGTCTCCTTGACAGATCGTGAGGTTGAGAAACCCAAAACCTAGAAGGAGCAGACCGCGCCGCCGGAGAATGGCGCCGGTCTCTTTGCGGCTGTGCACCGCATTGGGATCGGTCAGCTTGTTCGACATCAGGGTCACTCCCATCCCGGCTAAAATGACGAAAGTGGCAGCGGGGCGACCATCCAGGAGTTGTAGCAGGGTGTCGCTCCATCTTTCGGACGGCACCCCGTCAGTCATCACCAGCAGGAAGTGAACGATCACCATCCCGAAGATCGCCAGGGAACGGGCGATATCGAATCCCGCGATGCGTTCTTGGCTCATGAGTTTGTCACATCGATCTTTGGAAGCCTTCCGGTAAACCAATCGAGTCGCAACCTGAAAGAGGCATCGGGTGTCCCAGCCCGCCCTCGGGACTTTCCGCCGGTTGTCATCCCGTGGTTTTCGGAAAAAAACTGCGTTCGGAAGTGCTGAAACGAAGAGTAGCTATCCATGCCGTACAAGTAGGAGATATAAGAACATCTTGACATGCCAGATCGACGGTCACAGAGTTGCGATCATGAAAGAGAAGTGGTTCCGGGGTTCCTTGTATCTCTGCACGGTGGCCGCTCTGTCACTCTACCAAGCCAACACTCAACCCATCAGCTCTCTCTCCGTCAGTCTGGCCGGGGGGCCTTTCCACAGCGGAGATTCGGTGGCGATCGTGGTGCGCGCGCTTGGCACTAACGGATTCCAGGCGACCAACTGGCAGGGACAGGCCAGACTTGCAGTTTTCCAGCCAAGCGAGCCCGCCCCGGTCATCAGCGAAGTGTCCGGATCTCCCGCTGCTCTGATCGAGTTGACTAATCCAGGGGACGAACCAATCGATTTGAGTAACTGGGAGGTGGAGGCTTTGCGGGACTACTCGGGCTCAGTCGACAATCCGGTCGCACCCAATGCCCGTCTCAGGATCCCTCAAAGCACTTGGTTGCCGAGCAAAGGCGTCATGACTTGGACCGACCAGGGCGTGGCGCCCGGCGTTTTCCCCGCATTTGTCAGCGCCAAGCGGTTGAGTGCCAACTACGGCTTCTTTGTTGCCCGTCTCCTGAATCCTCAGGGCGAGACCGTCGATGAGGTTTACTATGGTTCGCTCTCAGCCGCACCCGGCTATGCGTTCTGGAAAGGCCCTGGCCTCGGTAGTCGCGCGTCGTCGATCAGCCTCCAGCGGGTTGGCTCGGCAAATCACCGTCGAAATTCAGATTGGGTCGCGGACGCGCCAACTTGGGGACGTCTGAATCCAGGCCTGCAGGTCCCATGGACTAACTTCGGTACCTGGACTGCCTGCTTACCCGCGAGCATCCAGTTGACGAATGGAATCTGGTCCGGCTTGATCAATCTGCCGAATCTGGGTGTCGGACGCGCAAGCCTCGTGGCTGACAACGGTACTGGGATATCCGGGATGAGTCCCGCATTTGACGTCACGGCAAATCCTCAGATCGCTCTGGAGATTCCCCCAAACGTGAGCACGGCGTCTGAGGCACACGCCGGTTTCGCAGGAATGGTCACCATCTCAGTGCCGAGCCCGCCAGTTCGCGACCTCCCGATCACGCTCACGCTCAGCGACACGAACGAATTCGACGCCCCTTCAGTAGTCACGATTCGGGCTGGTGAACAATCCGTGCAAGCGCCGATTACTAACCTCGACGACGGCTTGGCGGACGGCGCCGCCGTGGTAACCCTAACTGCCGCCGCCACAGGCTACTCCTCCGCCTCTGCAACGCTAGTCAACTTGGATGACGAATCGGGCGCACTCTATGTCATTGTGCCGGCGTCTGTGCGAGAAGACTCGGGCTTTGGCGTGGACCTCGGGCGCGTGTTCCTCGCTGAGCCGGCGCATCACGACGTTCTGATCGCACTCACGGCGGACGATCCGGTGGAAGTTCCGAACTCAATAATCATCCCTAAAGGCCGGCTCTCCCAATCGTTTCCTTTGCGAATCGGCAACGATTCGCTCGTCAATCCGGTCCCTTGGCAAGCACACGTGCGAGCCAGGACGTCCACTTGGCCCTGGGCCGATGCCGTGATCTTCGTTGCGGACGACGATGATCCGAGCTTTTCGCTCAACTTGCCAGACCAGATCGTGGAAGGGACGCACGTGGCCGGCCAAATCCAGGTAAAGACCCCCCGCCAGCTCGACACCACCTTTAAGCTGTCATCGGACTCCGTTCGTCTGACGGTGCCCAATGAAGTGGTGCTGCCAGCGGGTGCACTGAGCGTGGATTTTGCCCTGGAGGTTCCCGACAATTCGAGCTTCGACTTCGGAGTGCGCGCGACTGTTTGGGCCGAAACTGGCGGACAAGGGCAATCGGGCTGGATTTTCGTTCTTGATGACGAAGTGGACCTTTACGCTCTCGTCCTCGGTTGGGTCCCAGGTGCGGTTTTTTCGGGACAGCCGATTGCTCTCTCGGCGGCGCTGGTGGACGCCGCGAATCAACCTCAAGTCACCAACGTTCTTGGCCATCTCGACCTGTTGGTATCTTCGAACCTTGCCCATCTGCGATCGGAGGCCAATCCAATGCAGTTCACCAATGGAGCTTGGGCCGGTTCGCTTGTGGCGGATGGCGAGGCGCTGGGGTGCCAACTCAAGGCAAGGGCCGCCGGATTTGAGGCAGTTAGCCCGCGGTTTGATGTTCTGCAAGGCCTTGATGTGCCCTTTGATGTCCTCGACGCTGCCTGGAGCGACATCACTGGGAAGCTGCTGGTTACCGAACCGGCAAGGACGAATGCTTTCGCTCGCCTGACGGAGCTCGACCCCTTCACTGGCACTCCCGGCCGGACGATCGAATTGCCACGCACCGCGCAGCGAGTAGTCGTTTCCGACGACGGGCGCGTGGCCTGGCTTGCCTCGGATGCCGCCACGCTGCAGCGGATTGACTTGGTAAACTGGCGATTCGACCGCGAATTTGCGCTGGACCCTGAAAACACCAACGCACTGATCCTTGAATTGGTGGTGCTGCCGGCGCAGCCCGAACGACTCATTGCCGTAACCAAGACTGAGGGTGCCGATTGGCAGGCGGTATTGTTCGACCACGGGGTGCTTTCGGCCAACCGTGCGAGTGTCCCTGGGCTGGGAGTCTCGACCGCCTTGGCCACCGGTCGCGATGGCGAAGTCTTCTGCCAAACCTTTGGCAAGCTCAGCCGGCTGGTCATTTCATCAAATGCCGTCACCTTAGATCGTTCCGTATGGATCAGTTCGTCCGCGCTGGAGGTTCCGAGCCTCGTCTTCACGGGCGACGCGGTGGTGCGCGGAACTGGAGAAGCATTTGATCCCGACAACTTAGAGGTGATGCAGCCTTTCCGGGCGGACACTAGCTTGTTGGGCATCTCGGTGCCTTCCCACAACAAGTTGGTTTTCCTGGAGCATTATAACGTCCTAAGGAGCTACGATCTAGTTTCACGGGAGCTCGTTGGAGCTCATGCGTTGCCAGACTCGACCGTCTATGCCAGTCGATTAATCCATTGGGGCGTCCGGGGACTGGCGGCGCTTTCTGCCTCGAGCAAAACGCTAACCGTGTTTCAGACGCCGCTTCTGTCTACCACGCTGCCGGACCTCGTCCTGACGGCCCACGGGCCGTCATCTCTTGTTCTCTCGAACTGCAACCTGCTCGCTACCAACTCCTGGGAATTCTGCATCACGAACCGAGGAAGCAGTTCGGCGCAGGGTGTTGAACTCCGACTCGACTCGGGGGGCGTTTATCCGCTCGGCTCCCTCGCCCCGGGAGAAGGCACTTCCGTTGAGGTCGCGTTTGGCTCTGGCACCCCGGCTGTCGTCAGTGCTCACGGTACAGCCGTTTGTGCCTCAGGAGACGCAAATCCAGCAGACAACTCCGCCACCGTCACGACTCGAGTTAGGTTCCAGGACCTGCCGAGCTCAGGACAGCTCATTCTAGGGACAACGCACCTGATCGGCTCCCCGAGTGGTGACCGGCTTTTTGCTTCTGTAACCACTGGGGCGGGGGATGTCGAGGACGGCGTAGCTGTGATCAATCCCGAGACGGGAACAATCTTACAAATGCTCCCAATCGGGCCTGATCCTGAACGGCTCGCGATCACGCCGGACGGCAGGAACCTGTATGTGCTCCTCGGTACCAACGTGTTAACCCGGTGGAACCTTGTCGACAACACGAACGACCTCTCAATTCGATTCACCAACGAGACGGTCCTGGATTTTGTGTCCAGCCCGGACTCTTCTCGAAGCGTCGTGGTTGCCACAACCCAGCGCGTCGCGGTTTTCGACGATGATCAAATGCGTCCGGGATCGTTCCTAGGTTCGACTGGTCAACGGTTCCTCGGCTATGCGGCTGGGAAACTGTGGGCGGCTGAACCCGGCCATTTACGCTACTTTAGTCTCTCCGGTTCGGGCCTTTCCGCGCCTGTCGACGTGCAGTTTAGCACCCAAAGCGGCTCCTACCGCTTTGTTAGCGACGGGCGGCAGTTGTTCTTTTCGGGCGGGATATTTGATGCGCAGACTTTTCACGCTTCTGGCGAATGGCTGGGCTACCTCTTCTGCGCCGACACGTCGCGGGATAGCCTGTTCGCGGTCATCGGCGGCACGGTGCGGAGGTATTCGCTGTCCAATCATCAACTCCAAGCTGAGCAAGGCCCTGTCCAAACCTGCGGGACGGCGATCCAAGACATCGTCCGATGGGGTGAGGGCGGGTTGGCGGTGCGCGCCGGCCAGCAATTGTTAATGGTCCGCCCCGCGGTGGTATCGTCGCCCGAAACTGTAGATTTGCAGGTGAACGTGATCGCTCCCGAAACTACCTTCCCTATGGAGCCGATGGAATGGACCATCGTTTTGACCAACAAGTCTGACTACCCAGCCAAGCGCACTCTCTTGAGCGCCGATTGGTCCGCGCTCTGGGATATCCAGGTCGAGGGTTCTTCCTCCTGGCAGGGCGGCTGGTCAATGCTCTATGACGCCGGCGATTTTCCCGGGCATGCGTCGGCAACCATGAAGGTTCGGGGCTGGAGTTTTGGTGGATACTTCACCATGAACGCCAGCGTACAAACTGCTGCAAGAGACCTTAACCCAACCGACAATTCCGTTTCCGTCACCCGTGATGTGGAGTATTCGGCCGGAGATCTCGCCGTGGTCTCGATCACAGCCCTAACTCAAGTGCGGTTGGGGGAGCCGTTCGATGTCTCGCTCGTCGTTAGCAACGCTGGGCCGGCGGCGGTGAACCTCGCCTGGCTTGATCTCGGTAGCAGCCAAGGGCTCCAGATCTTGGCCGTTTCCACAAACGCTTTCACCACCAACAGCGCGGGCCGGCTCACGGGCACACTCGCTTCGCACGAGCTCAAGACCGTGGTTTTAACCTGCGAAGCCCTCGATCCGGGAGCGCTCACGGTCACGGCTTCCATCGGCGGCGCTGTCTCCGATTCGCAAACGGATAACAACCAGGGGACCGCCTGGGTGTTTGCGGCTCCGCCCTCAACCAATGAAGTCGTGACCAGGACATTTCCCAGTATTCCCATCATGGTTTGGGATCGCAGCAGGCAGGAAGTGCTTGCTGGCTTCCCGGAAGTGAGCGCGCTGTTTGTTCTGGACCCTCTGAACCTCCAGCCGACATCCGTTGTTCCTCTCCCCGCACCGCCCGCGTTGATCGCAGGCTGCAATAATGGTCGCCACGCCTGGGTATCCGCCGTCGGAGGAACAGCTCTTCGGGTGGATCTAATCGCACGATCAGTCGACTTTCGGTTCGACTATGCTCCTATCCAGTCTAGCGCTTATCTGCTGGCAGTTCCTCCTGGCCAATCGAACACCATCCTCACGGCATTCATTGGGAGCGACTTGGTGGAGGTTTTTGATGATGGGGTGAAACGTCCCATCGGTTACGGGCCGCTGCCCTGGTCTGGAGGCGGCGCCTCTCTGGTGTTTGCTCCGGATGGCCGGCTGTTCGCATCCTCTTCCCAAATGCTAAGGGAGTTGCAGTTAACCCCGTCGGGCGCAGCCGAAGTCCAGAATCTTGACTCGGCCGCGATCTTCGGTGACAGCCACTTTACCTATGCCGACAACCGGCTCTTCTTCTGGCAAGGCCGAAGGGTGGACCTCACCAACGGCACGGTTGATGACAGCTTCGTGAATCAATATCCGCTGGTGGCCGACGATGAAACCGGCTTCGCCTACACGGCTTATGGGAATGAGGTGCGGTTGGGCGGCTGGCCCGCGAGTTTGAGCTGCATGGATGCCTCAACTCTTGGCTCGCGCTGGCGTTTACCTTTGGCCACAGGCGTGTCTGGCATGCTTCCGATGGGGACCAATGGCTGCGTGGTCATCGGTGACGGAGTCTGGTTGGTTAGGGCTGGCCACCTCCAGAGCCAAGCCGCGGACCTCGATCTTACGCTGACGGTCCCGTCGGGCGCGGTGGAAATATCAGCGCCGTTTCCGGTTCAAGTCGCGATCACGAACAAGTCAATTTGGTCGGCTCAGCAGGCGGTGTTATCATTAAGCTTGGCGCCCGGGCTTGTATTTGCTCCGGGAGATGCTGCCTCGGGTGAGACCAACTTGTCCGTTGGCCTGGGTTCGATCGTCCTGCCAACGAATCTCACTTTCATGGTTGTCGCTACCACCAACGGTTCATTTGGCCTGCGTGCCTCCGTAGGCAACAGCCTTCCAGACTCAGACCCGGGCAATGACAAGCGGGAGGCAGTGGTAAATGTTGCTCCGCCACCGGTGTTCCTGTTCGACGACACCACCGTGCTCGAGAACGCGGCCACAAGGTCCGGGATGCTCATTGGCTGGTTGTCGCGACCGGCACCAACCAACATGAGTGTTTCTTTCAGTCTCACCCCGCTGACCGCCCAAAGTAACGATTTTGCGCTGATCACCGGCACCTTCCAGTTTAGTCCAGGCCAAAACAAGGTGGCACTCGGAGTAATCAAAGGCGACAATGTTCCCGAACTGGATGAGACCGCGACTCTAACGTTCTCCTCGACCGACGCAATCCTGGCCCGCGCGGTCGCCCTACTAACCATCGCCAACGACGATCGGCCCCTGGTCAGTGTTACCAATGTCACCGTGCTTGAAGGCGACGTTGGGTTCACCAATGCCGATTTCAAGGTTTCCCTCTCGGTTACCAACCCATTCCCAGTGGATGTGCTCTTCCAGGTCTCTCCGGTCACGGCGCTTCCTGGCCTCGATTACCTCCCGCGGCAGGGCTGGCTCCACTTTGAGCCTGGCGAAAAGAGCAAGACAGTGTCGGTCCCAGTTTTGGGCGACGCGCTGTTTGAACCCGACGAGACCGCGAGCTTTGTGCTTCTGGAAGCGATCAACGCCGACTTTGGCTCTTCGCAATCAACGCTGACCATTAAGAACGACGATTTCCCTTCGGCTCCTTCGATCACCATCATTCCAACAGGCGGAGGATTGTCCGTGGGGTTTGACTCTCTTGTGGGCCTCAGCTACCGGCTGCAGAGCCGGACGAACCTCACTGACGACACCTGGCACACGCAGCCGAGTGCGCTAAGCGGCAACGGTGCGCGCTTATCGTTCGATGTGCCGCCGCCCACCGATACCTCTGGGTTCTTTAGGGTGACCGCCGAATGACCTGACTCTCCAACCGTTGAGCGTTCTTGCCCGTGACCGCTGGGGGCGTCCGCCCAGGAAAGGGTGGCAACGCGATCGGAGGCGATCCCGACCTGGCGTTATGAGCCCCGATTCTGGAGGGCGCGGGCACGTTAGGCCAGTGTGTGGTGGCGCGAATTATGCTCTTTTTCCAACAACGACCCACCACCTCGCAGCCGCGGTAGTGGGTCTAATTGAACGAGGGCGCCGGCAAGCGTTAGGTCGCTTGGCCGGGGGGGACAAAACTCAACCACCGTGAGACTCTGTTTGCGTTCTTGGCCGGCGCGTCCGCTGATCGCGGCGATGAAGCCAGGCGCCAATGGGCGGCCAAGGGGGGAGCATTGCCGCTCCTTCGAGGCTTCGGACGTATCCCTATGAACTTTCCTTTACGATTGATTCCGACTGGTTTGCCACTGCTAGTCACTTTGCTGGCCTCGGCAGCCGTGCATGGCGCAGAAGAGGCGCAGGACTTCTTTTACTTCACCGGCAACGGTGATGTGACGATCCTGCAGTACATCGGGACAGCAAGTGCGGTGGGGGTGCCCGCCAGCGTGAATGGGCTCCCGGTCACCGCCATCGGCGCCTACTCATTCTACGGCCAGACCAATGTGACGAGTGTTGTCATCCCCGAGGGCGTCACAACGATCGATAACTACGCCTTCGCCGTTTGCGACCACCTCACAGCGGTCGCGATTCCTCAGAGCGTGCTCTCGATAGGGGATGGCGCCTTTATTGAGTGTGGGTTGCTGAGTGAGATCCAGTTGCCAACCGAACTGGTTTACCTGGGGCCGCACGCGTTCACCGGCTGTGCCTCCCTGACCAACATCACGATCCCCGACAGCCTGACCGTGGTTCCAGACTACGCGTTCCAAGGGTGCAGTAGCCTTGGGAGCGTGCACCTTGGTAGGAGCGTCAGCAGCATTGGCAACCTGTCTTTCTTGAACTGCCCCGGGCTGAAAGGAATCGAGTTCCCCAGCTCCGTCCGCACCATTGGAGCAAAGGCCTTCGGAGGCTGCACCGGCTTGCGCACCCTGTCCATCCCCGACAGCGTCACTAACATAGGAAATAATGTGTTCAACGGCTGCACAGGACTCGTTACCGCGGACATCGGAAGCTTCTCGGGCGGGGAAGTGAGGGGCGTAACGATCGGAGATTCCGTTTTCAAAGGCTGCGACAATTTGCTCATGGTCACGATGGGCAGCAGTGTCACGAACATTTCAGACTCCGAATTCGCCGGATCGCCCAAGCTGGAGATCGTCGTGTTCGGCGATAGGCTGGCGAGCATCGGGGACCGGGCGTTTTACGGCTGCGCCGGCCTGACTGCTTTGCGGATTCCAGACAGCGTGAGGACAATTGGCGCCTCTGCCTTCGAGGCATGTTCTGACCTCACGACCGTCCAGTTGGGCGACGGGCTAACCGCCATGGGACAGAGCGCCTTTGGCGAATGCGCTAACTTGAGGAGCATCACAATCCCAGCCAGCCTAGGAAGCCTAGGAGTGTGGGTCTTTCAGGGATGCAGCGGCCTTACGAATGTCACGATCGAGAACGGGATAACCTCGATTGGGTTCGGCGCATTTGCCGGATGCTCCAATTTGAGCAGCATCACGATTCCCGCCAGCGTTACGAACATCTCGTCGGATGCGTTTATGGGTTGTGATAGCCTGGTAGGGGTGTATTTCCTAGGAAATGCCCCAACGGTTAGCAGCTTTGCCCTACCCAGCCCCGTAACCGTATATTACCAGTCTGGGACCATCGGCTGGGGACCCAGATTTGGGGGGCGGCCGACGCAGGCTTGGCATGCGCCGCCACAATTGGCCATGATTCACGTGGGCCTGCAAAGGAGCCAATTTGGGTTCCTCTTTACGGCCAACACCAACCTTGTGGTCGTAGTGGAAGCGACGACGAACCTCCTTAAACCGGCGTGGCAGCCGATTCAGACCAACAGCTTGACGGACGGTTTGGGCTATGTGAGCGATCCGGACTGGACGGCATTTCCGGCGCGGTTCTTTAGGATCCGATCACGATAGTCTGACTCAATGCGAAGAGCGGGGCGCTCTCATTACGGGTGCCACGGGTTTATGTCGCTGTTTATAGGTCGCCACGCAACGCGGGGCGGGATGCATGAATAGTTATGAAAAGTCTCTTACACTGCATCGTTCATCACCGACGGTTGGCCATCGCTGCACTCCTGCTGGCAGCGCCGCTCTCCGTGTCGGCGAGGGATTACTTCTACGTCTCGAACAACAAGACGGTGACGATTCTGCAATACGTCGGCACCGACCAGGCCATCACCATTCCAGCCACAATCGATGGGCTCCCGGTGACCGGCATTGGCGCATCGTCGTTCCTTGACCTGACCAACCTGACGAGCGTCACGATCCCGGGGAGTGTCTCCACCATCGGCAGGGAGGCCTTCAAAGGGTGCAGCAATCTGACCAGTCTTGACTTGCACGAGGGCCTTTCGGGCATAGGGGACGGGGCCTTCTCGCAATGTGCCAGCCTGACGAATCTCGTCGTTCCGAATAGCGTGGTCTATGTTGGCATGAGCGCGTTTTCGCAGTGCACCGGACTCATGAGCCTTCAAATCGGCGATTTTTCATCCGATGCTACGGTGGCCGCCAGTATCAGTTCCGGGGCGTTTATGGGATGCAGTAACTTGGTGAGTGTCGTCATTGGCAATAGTGTCCAAGCCCTCGACCTGATTCTTTTCAGCGGGTGCGACAGACTGAAAAGGATCGTGATTGGCGACCACGTCAGCGAGATCCCGCCGAACGAATTCTCCGGCCTGCCCAGCTTGGAGGAGGTGGTGATCGGCGGCCGGGTCCGAACCATTGGTTCCGCCGCGTTTCGCGGGTGCCCCGAGATAGGTACCGTACGGATACCGGGAAATGTGGGTTCCATCGACGCGTCGGCCTTCGAACAGTGCACGGGCCTGACGACCCTGCTCCTGGATCCTGGCGTTGGACACGTTGGGACCTCCGCCTTCTCAAATTGCACCAGCCTCGCCAGCGTCGACATCCCAGGCAGCGTGGCGACGATTGACGCATCGGCATTCGCGGGTTGCAGCGCTCTGAGGAGTGTCGTTATGAATGAAGGGGTGGCGAACCTCGGCCAAGGTGTGTTCCGGAACTGCCCTGAGCTGGCGAGCGTCACCATCCCAGGCAGCTTAAAGACGATCGCTCCTTTCGGATTTGCAGGCTTCGCGCATCTCACTGATGTCAAGATCGGCAACGGCATCACCGATCTCGGGGCCTTCTGCTTTAACAACTGCGCCGGACTGACTAACATTACCATCCCCGCCAGCGTCAAAGCCATTCAAGTGGGTGCGTTCGTTGGGTGTACCAACCTGACCAGTGTGTTCTTCATTGGAAATGCTCCGACGGTTCAAGAGCTGGCGTTTGAGAGCTCGGTGACGGTGTATTACCAGACCAACACAACCGGTTGGGGCCCGGTTTTGGGAGGGCGTCCGACCCAGCCGTGGCGCATGCCGCCACAGCTCACGGTCGTCGACATCGGGATGCACCTAAATCAATTCGGATTCATTTTCTCAGGCAACAAGGATTTGGTGATTGTGGTCGAGGCGTGTACCAACCTTGCAGTGCCGGTATGGCAGCCGGTGCAGACGAATGCGTTGACCGAAGGGCTCAGCTTTTTGAGCGATCCTCACTCCGCGGAGTTTTCCAGTCGATTCTATCGGTTTCGCGCGCAATAGGGCCGCCGGCACTGGACGCCCTAATGATGCCCCTCACAGGGCTGAAAGGAGCCGGGCATTCGGTCGGGAAACCTTGCTGCGGCCGAAGACGGCCGCTCTCGGAGGGCTGGAGGGCCGATGGGGTTGATCCCCGTCGATGGGGGGGGGGGTGCGATGCGGAAGCACTTAGGAAAGGCAAAAGGATGAAGGCAGGGGGGATTTGAGATTTCACATTTGAGATTTGAGAGAAGACCGGGGCGAGGGGCTGGCGCATCCATCTAGCGTGGTGGAACGAGGCCCAAAACACTTTACAGAGGCAAACAAAGGCAACGAAGGCTGACGCCAGGAGAAGGGGAATTGGATTTGAAATTACAGATTGGAGATTTGAGAGAAGAGCCGTGTCATGGTGACCCGGGGAAGGCGGGGAAAAGGCTTACCACGGATTTCGTGAGCCGATCAATTGGTTGGAGGGGCGGCTGTTGTTTGCAGCGTCTTGTGCTGCTTGAACTCTCTCATCAACTGAAGCAGCGCCTGAGGGTGCAGGCTGAAAATGTTCGGGATCGAGCCGTCATAACCTGAAATGGCTCTGGCTGTCTTTTCGCCCCGCCGGGTTCCTCGATGTTCCGAGCCGAGCTTGAAAGAAACCACCCCATGCCAAATAGCCATCTCCGTGACATGGCCCCACAAATACCGATCTGGTTTGTAGGAAAGGCACAGGGTGAATCCCTCTTCGTCTAATTCCAACCAAGATGCACCGGAACGTAGCAGGATCACGGGCCCAAGAACACCGAGGCCGAAGATAACGATTATGAACCACCCAAACTTGTTGCCGCTATGCACCATCAGACAACCCAACCCAACCAGGATGCTGTTGGCAACGCACCCTAGCCAAATCCTTCGTCTGGAAGAAACAAGACGTATCTTCTCAATCATGGATGTCCTTCAATGCAGAACCTCTGGCTCACCGGCGCCTGACTTGCGAAGCAGTATCGCCGGGCCGCCATTCGGTGAACCCCCGGTTTTCGGCTTTACCTTCTGTGCATCGTCAATAGATTCGTTCCATCGTAGGCGCTTAAAACCGCCAGCCTGTGGGCGTCGATGCTCACCACCCCATTGGTTTCGATCGTGCCCACCGCCTCTGGCCTTGACGCGTTCGTCACGGTCAAGATGATGGCTTCCCGGCTGACCTGCCAGCAACCAGCAAAGGTTTCAGTATTGGTGAGGTCCACCGTGAACTTGGACGAACACGTGCCGTCTGCCCTCACCTCGACCTCTCTGGAAGGGTTCCAATCCGCTACCCAAGTCCCGGGAAGCTGGCGGCGAATCTCTGCGTCCTTCGTTGCCGTGTTACAAGCTGCTAAACCTGCGCACGGAACCAAGAAAGCGACTTTTCGTTTCATAGACCATTCGACAGACGGGCGAGCCTTTCCTCACTCCTAGCAGATGCCAACCTCGAAGGGAAGAGACAGCGGCGCACCCGAGTGGCGGAATCCCGCCTAAGTTCCCGCGCTGCAGTTCGGATTAGTGCCTGGTTAGGCGGCTAACTTTGGAATGATGATTCGCAACTCGTTATTCGAATAGGCAGCGTGTGCGGTGCCGATACTGTAGCCCGACGGAACGTGGATAGCAGCATCAAATCGAGCGTGACCGTCGCCTCGCTTGCCGCCGATGCGAACCGTATTGGCCTCCACGGTAATCTCGATATCCTCGCTACGCAGGCCGGGCAGAGAAATCGTAATGAGGAAACCAGCGTCCGTAGCGTGGGTCTGGAACTCTTGCCCTGATGTTCCGCACTCCAAGACATCAATCAAGTCCTTGCATCCATCTGGCAAGGTAACGCCACGCTTCTTCGGGTCGACGAATGGATTCATGGTGCGCTCCGGTCTAACGACCAAGATCAGTGATCCGGCGCATCCGATCCTCGACTGTCAACCAGAGCCCAATCGCCGGGTTCAATGTATCTGGCTGGGTGGGCAGCATACTCGTGACTTCCGTCCCATCAAAAATGAAAACGGCAGACAAACCACCAAGGCTATCCCGATGCCCACGGCCCATCCGCACCAACCTTTGTGAAGTTCCGGGAAATAACCAAATACAATCTCAGGAACTGAGCACACCAACACGAACATCAAGATCATCAGCAATATCCAACCCACAGACTTTCTTCCGGCCAACCAAATAGACAGGCCGGCAACGGTCGCTCCAACCAGAGCCGTCAGAAAATGTTCAATGACGTTTTGCCACATACCGCATCAAGATGCCCAACGCAAGAACTGAGCCACGCCGGGAAACGACGTCAACAACTCTCGATTGGGACAAGCCGCTGACCGGCGAGCCCCGACATTGGCTCCAGCGCCGTAGTTCGGCGTTATCATTCAGTAGATCAAAGCCAGCCAGCTTCAGGCTTCTCGTGCAGAAATCCTGCTGCGAGCGTTGAAAATGACTGACCAACTTGAAAACAAACGGCTGGTTCGGCTCCCGCTTCGCAAAGAACCCACCCGACATCACTGTAGCTGAGCTTACGCTCGACACGCAGGCACCGGATGTCACCGATCACTTCAAACTGACCCACCGAAGGTCGCTTCAAACTGACCCGCCCTTGGGGCAGGTGGTTTAGCGTTTTTCTGGTTTTGTTTTCAAGCGTGGTTTTCTAAAATCGCTTTGCGTTC
>Ga0265314_10001099_pt1 | contig 31235 bp, 36 predicted proteins | sample 4126metaG_FD_203106 | JGI IMG/M metagenome (GOLD analysis project Ga0265314, IMG submission 203106) | Rhizosphere microbial communities from Carex aquatilis grown in University of Washington, Seatle, WA, United States - 4-1-26 metaG | ecosystem: Host-associated > Plants > Roots > Rhizosphere >... | reverse complement strand
CTGCACAGGTCCGTGAATAAAGGAGCCGTCCCACTCGTCGCTGCGCCCCGTCTGGCCGTCAGCGACGGCCGCAGTGTTGGTCTGGAACGGTTAACGCGCCCTTAGCGGCGGTTGCCGTGTGTGCAGGGACGAGTAGCGGACGAAAATGGCGGAAAATGGCCTGAGTGGCGGCTTTGCGATGGAACTCGCGAAGTTCCGTCATCCCCGGGTGCGAGCCATAAGCGCGCGAGGCTCGGCGCTGTGCGCCGAGCCTCAGGGTGACGGACCGTGGACTAGCGGAACAGCCGGTCGAAGAACGCGAAGGGGTTCTGCGCTTCGCGGCGCTCGACCCGGCTCAGGATGTCCTGGTTGCTCTTCTCGTTCGTGGTGTCGCGCTTGGGATCCTGCGGCGGCGCCACGTCGGCGACGCGGCGCTCGTCGCTGTTCATGATGGCTTTGATGCGGGCATCGAAGCCGTAGATATCGTCGCGAACGATCAACTTGCCGTCCTCGACAAAAGCGGTCTGATAGGTGAGGTGCACCATCGGCCGCTGCATCAGCTTGTAGATCTTCTCCTCGTGGCCGAACATCTGGTCGAGCGTGTGCGAATTCGGCGTCGGGCCTGACATCGCCAGCGACAGCATGACCTCGCCGAACTTGGTCGGATTTTCCACGCGCATGCAGCCGTGGCTGAAGGCGCGCTTCTCCGGCGCGAACAGCCGCTTCTCCGGCGTGTCGTGCAGATAGACCTGGAACTTGTTGGGGAAGGCGAACTTGATGCGGCCGAGCGCGTTGGCGGCGCCGGGCGGCTGCACCACGTTGATGTGGCCGTCCGGACCGCGCTTCACCTCGAGACCCATGCGGTCGAAGATCTGCGGGTCGCTGGCATATTGCGGCAGCAACTCGTTCTGGATGATCGACTGCGGCACGTACCACGACGGGTTGACGATGACTTCCTGCATCGGCGCGGTCAAAAGCGGTGTCGGCGTCTGCGGCTTGCCGGCGACGATCTTGGTGCGCCATTCGATGCGCTGGTCGCGCACGACCTTGAGCGTGTAGTCGGGGATATTGACCATGACGTAGGTCTTGCCGAGATCGCGCGGCAGCCAGCGCCAATGCTCCATCGTCGCCACGACGTGGTCGATCTGCTGCGGCGCCGACAGTGGCTTGGGGCCGTTGATGGCGGCGATGGTCTTGTTGTCGATGATGCCCGACGGCCTGGGGTCGGCTTTCGCCTGCACGTTGCGGATCGCGTTCCACAGCGCCTTGTCGTAAACGAGGTCGTCGCCCTTGTGCTTGACGCCGAGCTTCTGGCGCAACAGCGGAATGCGCTCGTCCTTGTCGCCCGGATTGATGCGGCGTCCGTCGGGAATGCGCTCCTCGACGACTTCGGCGCGCGGGCCGTTGCTGCGCAATTCGGCGAGCTTGGCTTTCAGCGCGCGGAAGCCTTCATGCGGCGGGTTGAAGCTGTCGATGGCCGCGTCCATGTCGCGGGCGTCGGCGAATTTCTTGAGAATGTCGGACGGCTCCGGCGTGTGGTTGCCGTAATCGACTTCGGCCGACACGCGGGTCGGCGCGATGCGGCCGACCGCGAGGTGGCGCGCGTAGGTCAGCATCGAATTGGTCAGGCGGATGTCGGCGTCGGCGAGGCCTTCGGCGCTGCCGATCTTGGTGAAGTCCGGCACCGGATAATCCGGCGCGTCGAGCGCGTCGGCGGCGGCGTCCTTGATGTGCATGATCGCCGCCTTGGCCTGCGGCGTCAGTTGGCCGTCGTGGATCCACAACGGCGCATAGCCGCGCGCCGCATAGAAAGCCTCGGCCGCCTTGCGCTCGGGCGCGCGGTCGATGCGGCGTTCGATCATTTTGACGCCGCCGTCGCGCATTTTCTCGGTAATCGCGGCGTCGCCGGCGGCGAGCGGCTTGTCGAGCGTGGCTTTGTATTCGACGAGCGCGGCGTCCGGCTCGGCGGGCGCTGTCGCTTGCGGCGCGGGCATTGGCGTCGGCTCGGGCGCGGCTTGCGCGCGCGCGTCGGAAGCGCCGCGCAGGATGGCGGGCGGCGTGTAACCGACGGGAGCTGGCGGGACGGGCGCGGCGTCGCGGCGGCGCTGCATATTCAATGTCGGCGGCAGCGGGCGCGCCTGCTGCACGCCGTCCGGTGCCGCGCCGGCGATCGTCGGCGTGGCGATGATCGCCGCCAGCATCGTACCGGCCAGCAATCGCTCGAGGCTTTGTTTACGCATCGCACCAACTCCACACACAACGTCACCAGGACGCATAAAATTGTATGCAGCGCTTTAACCGGCGGCGCACCGCGCGCGCCATGAGCAAGTCTGCATCGCTATTATGCGACTGCAAACGTGCCGATACGACCGAATTTCCAACCTTGCAGACGTTTACTTGCGATCACAGTGAACGCGCGTGACGATCGTTAAAATTTTAGCGATTAACCAATCGTCGCGGGCTCGTTCGATTTGGTTTCGGCGTCGTCTTGACCAAGGCCGAGGCCTTCGAGCTTGCGATACAGGGTCGAGCGGCCGATTTTCAGGCGCCGCGCCACCTCCGACATCTGCTCATCATAATGCGCAATGGCGAAACGAATGACGTCGCGTTCGATGTCTTCGAGCGCGCGCACGTTGCCGTGGACGTCGGTGAGCGGCAGGTTCGGCCCCGACGGCATCGTTAAGGGTGCGGCGGATGCGGCCATCGCGGCATGGTTACCGGCGCCGGGCAGGCTCGCGGCCATGGCCGGCGACGACGCGATCCAGGGTTCGGCGGCGCCGTCGCCGACTTGCGCCAAAATTTGCGGGAATTCGTCGACGCCGACTTCGGCGCCGTCGGACAGCACCACGGCGCGGAAGATCGCGTTCTCGAGCTGGCGCACATTGCCCGGCCATCGATACGAGGCGAGCAGGTCGAGCGCCGCCGTGCCGATGCTGCGCGCGCGCTTGCCCTCTTCGGCGGCGATGCGCACCAGGAAGTGGCGCGCCAGCGCCGGGATATCGTCGAGCCGCTGACGCAAGGGCGGAATCATGATCGGGAAGACGTGCAGGCGGTAGAACAGATCTTCGCGGAAGCGGCCGGCTTTGACGTCGGCGATCAGGTCGCGGTTGGTGGCGGAGACGATGCGGACATCGACCTTGATGTTCTTGCGCCCGCCGACCGGCTCGACTTCGCCTTCCTGCAACGCGCGCAGCAATTTGACCTGCGCCGCCTGCGGCAGTTCGCCGACTTCGTCGAGGAACAGCGTGCCGCCGTCGGCCTCGATGAATTTGCCGTTGTGTTTTTCGGTGGCGCCGGTGAACGAGCCCTTCTCGTGGCCGAACAAAATCGACTCGACGAGATTTTCCGGCATGGCGCCGCAATTGACGGCGACGAAAGGCTTGGCGCGGCGCGCGCCGCTGCCGTGAATGGCGCGGGCGATCAGTTCCTTGCCGACGCCGGATTCGCCTTCGATCAGAACGGGGATGGTGGAGGCGGCGGCCTTCTCGGCGGCGCGCAGCACCGGGCGCATGGCCGGCGAACGGGTGACGATGTCGGACAGCTCCAGCGTGCCGTCGCGGCCGCGCTTGATGCGCTGCAACTCGCCGGTCAGCGCCTTGGTGGCGAGCGCGTTGCGCAGCGACACCTGGAGCCGTTCGGGGCTCGCCGGCTTGACGACGAAATCGATGGCGCCGGCGCGCATGGCGGCGACCGCGTTGTCGATGCCGCCATGGGCGGTCTGCACGATGACGGGAAGGTCGAGGCCGGCCTCGCGCAGCCGCGCCAGCACGCCGAGGCCGTCGAGGTCCGGCATGACCATGTCGAGCACGACGCAGTCGATGCGCGAAGCCGTAGGCGCCGTCAAAACCGTTACCGCGGCGTCGCCGCCTTCGGCGAGCATGGCCTGGTAGCCGAAACGCTGCACCATGGCCTCGAGCAGACGGCGCTGGACCGGATCGTCATCGACGATCAACACGACTTGGGACATAGGACCTCCGGGCACGGCGTGTGTGCCGATTTGGTGCAATGTCGTCTGTTTCGCTTAATGGCCCCTTAAAGCGGGCTTGGCTTAAAGATGCCCAGGACCGACTATGCTCGGAAAAAAGAGGGGAAGCCGCGTGGCCAAGCTGCAAATCTACGGGATCGCCCGCACCCGCGCCTTTCGCGCGCTGTGGATCGCCCAGGAAGTCGGCCTCGCGTACGAGCATCTGCCCATCGAGATCGGCGACGCCGGCGCCCGCACGCCCGAATTCCTCGCCATCAACCCGAACGGCCGGCTGCCGGTCATTGTCGATGACGGCTTCGTGCTGTTCGAGTCGCTGGCGATCACGCTCTACCTCGCCAAGAAGCATTCGCCGGGAAAGCTCTATCCCGGCACGCTGGAAGGCGAGGCCAAGGCCTGGCAGTGGACGATGTGGGCGCTCACCGAGGTCGACCGCGGCGTCAATATCTGGTCGCTGCATGCCGTCCGTCTGCCGGAGGCCGAGCGAGACGCTGTCAAACGCGACGAAGCGCTCAAGGTGATCGCGCGGCCCTTCCAGATCCTCGACGCGGCCGTGTCGAAACAGCCTTATCTGCTCGGACCGGACTTCACGGTCGCCGACCTAAACGTCGCCGCGGTGATCAGCCGGGCCGTCGATATGGACCTCTCGGCGGTGCCGCACCTTAAAACCTGGCTGACGCGCTGCCTCGACCGCCCGGCCGCGCGCGCCGCGCTGACGCTCAAGAACAAGGCGGACGCAGAAACGCCGGCCGATGTGACCCGGCGGATCGCCAGGATCAACCGGCTCTAGGGCCGCATTTTTGTTGAAAAAGACGCGCCCGGCCATCGCATCGCCATGTCCGGCAGCCTAGATGTGTTCCGACCCGCCGGTTTCCCCGCACATATAAAGACCCCGCCATGGCCAAAGCCGCGACCCTGAAAAAGCCCGTGAAGTCCGCCAAATCCGATCCCAAGCTGGGCCGGCTGCCGGAATGGGATTTGAACGACCTTTATCCCGGCATCGACAGCCCCGAGCTCAAGCGTGACCTGGAGACGGCTGAGAAGCAGAGCGCGGAGTTCGAGACCACCTATAAAGGCAAGCTCGCGGCCCTGGCGGGGGAGCCCGGCGCGCCCGGTCTTGTCGCGGCGGTGAAGGCCTATGAGGCGCTCGGCGACGTACTCGGCCGCATCGGCTCCTACTCGGGGCTGCTGCACGCCACCGACAGCACCAATCCGACCTATTCGAAGTTCTACGGCGACATGAGCGAGCGCATCACCGGCGCTTATTCGCACCTGCTGTTCTTCGATCTCGAACTCAACCGGATTGAGGATGCGGCGCTCGATGCCGCGATGGATAGCGGCGAGCTTGGTCACTATCGCCCCTGGATCGAGGACGTGCGCAAGGAAAAGCCGTACCAGCTCGACGACCGCATCGAGCAATTGTTTCACGAGAAGTCGCTGACCGGCTATTCGGCCTGGAACCGGCAATATGACGACACGGTCGCCGCGCTGCGCTTCAAGGTTGGGGCGAAGACGCTCGGTATCGAGCAGACGCTCAATTTGATGCAGGACAGCGATGGCAAGAAGCGCAAGGCCGCGGCCGAGGCGCTGGGCAAGACCTTCAAGGAAAACCTGCGCCCCTTCACGATGATCACCAACACGCTGGCCAAGGACAAGGAAATCTCCGATCGCTGGCGCGGCTTTAAGGACGTCGCCGACGCACGCCATCTGTCGAACCGCGTCGAGCGCGAAGTCGTGGATGCGCTGGTCGAGGCGGTGCGCGCCGCCTATCCGAAACTGTCGCACCGCTATTATGCGCTGAAGGCGAAATGGTTCGGCAAGAAGAGGCTGCCTTATTGGGACCGCAACGCGCCGCTGCCGAAAGTGGCGCAGCGCACGATCCCGTGGAACGACGCCCGCAACACCGTGCTCACGGCCTATGGCGCCTTCTCGCCGAAGATGGCGGAAGTCGCCGGCCAGTTCTTCACCCATCCCTGGATCGATGCGCCGGTCCGCCCGGGCAAGCAGCCGGGCGCCTTCGCGCACCCGACCGTTCCCTCGGCGCATCCTTATGTGCTGCTCAATTACCAGGGCAAGCCGCGCGACGTCATGACGCTGGCGCATGAACTCGGCCACGGCGTGCATCAGGTGCTGGCGGCGCCGAACGGCCCGCTGATGGCGCCGACGCCGCTGACGCTGGCGGAAACGGCATCCGTGTTCGGCGAGATGCTGACCTTCAAGAAGCTCCTGGCGCAGACCACCGACAAGAAGCAGCGCAAGGCCATGCTCGCCGCCAAGGTCGAGGACATGATCAACACGGTGGTTCGCCAGATCGCGTTCTATTCCTTCGAGCGCAAGGTGCATCTCGAGCGCCGCAATGGCGAACTCACCGCCGACAAGATCTGCGAACTCTGGATGTCGGTGCAGAGCGAGAGCTTAGGCCCCGCGATCGAGTTGAAGGAAGGCTATGAAACCTTCTGGACCTACATCCCGCACTTCATCCATTCGCCGTTCTACGTCTACGCTTATGCCTTCGGCGATTGCCTGGTGAATTCGCTTTATGCGGTCTACGAGAAATCCAACGAAGGCTTTGCCGAGCGCTATCTGGCGATGCTCGCCGCCGGCGGCACCAAGCACCACTCCGAACTGCTCAAGCCCTTCGGCCTCGACGCCACCGACCCTAAGTTCTGGGACGGCGGTCTGAGCGTGATTGCGGGGATGATCGAGGAGCTGGAGCGGCTGGAGTAAATTCAATATAACCTATTGAATTATATGATATTTGTCTTATGGCGACGGCTCTCTTGACGTTGACTTGCGGGCAACCTTTTGGCGTTATACATTTAGTACAACGTCGGAGATGGACTATGACCAAGCCTGTTCGCGATGCTGAAGTCCAAGGTACCGTTCTGCGCATTAAAAAGATCGGTAATTCGGTTGGACTCATTTTGCCGAAAGAGTTGCTTGCTCGGCTCAAATTGAGCGAGGGCGATCAATTGCATATCGTCGAGCAGACCGAGCGCGGCATCAAACTGAGCCCCTACGATCCGAAGCACGCTGAAGCGATGGACATCGCGCGACGTTCGTTCCGCAAATATGCCGATACTTATAAGGCATTGGCGGAGTGACCGAGCCGCGATGGCTCGATACCACCATCGTTCTCGATGTTCATGCCGAGCAACTCGCATTGTTTGGCGGAGCCGACGGAATCCGTGATCTCGGACTTCTTGAATCCGCTTTGGCGAGACCAGTCAATAAATTCGGTTATGGTGAGAGCGATCTTGCCGCGTTGGCGGCTGCCTATGCGTTCGGGCTGGCGCGCAATCGTCCTTTCGTGGACGGAAACAAGCGGGCTGCCTTCGCCTCGATCATCGTTTTTCTCGGCCTGAATGGCTTCGACTTCGATGTCCCTCCGGAGCAAGCTACCGCGATGATCCTCGCTCTCGCCGCCGGCGAGGTCAGCGAGGCAAGCCTGACGCGCTGGATCAAGGACAATTGGCCGAAGCCTTAAAGGCGACCGCCTTATTTTCCGGCTCCATCGTCATTACATTGCGCCGGTGAGTTCCTCCATGCCCCCCACCGACCGCGAAAAGAACCGCTTCTCCGCCCGCGCCAAGCGCTACGCCAATGTCGGCACCAAAGTCGGCGGTGTTGCCGCGCGCATGGCGGGACAGCGCCTGTTCGGCGCCAAGCCGAATGACCGCTCCGGCAACGCGCTGGCGCTGGCCTCCGCGCTGGGCGGGCTGAAAGGCCCGATCATGAAGGTGGCGCAGTTGCTCGCCACCATTCCCGACGCGGTGCCGGCCGAATACGCCAACGAGTTGATGAAGCTGCAAAGCCAGGCGCCGCCGATGGGCTGGGCCTTCGTCAAGCGCCGCATGCAGGCCGAGCTCGGCGCCGGCTGGGAACAGAAATTCAAAAGCTTCGAACACCATCCGGCGGCGGCCGCCTCGCTCGGCCAGGTGCATCGCGCCGTCGCTCTCGATGGTGAGGCGCTGGCCTGCAAGCTGCAATACCCGGACATGCAGTCGGCGGTCGAAGCCGATCTCAATCAACTCCAGCTCTTGATGTCGATCCGCAAGCGCTTCGATCCGGCGATCGACGCCACCGAGATCGCCGTCGAGATCGGCGCGCGCCTGCGCGAGGAGCTCGATTACGAACGCGAGGCCAAGCACGTCGCGCTCTACCGCCAGATGCTTGCGGACGAAGAGTCCATCCGCGTGCCCGAAATCTTTCCGGCGTTGTCGACCGGCCGGCTGTTGACGATGGAGTGGATGACCGGCCGCAAGCTGCTCGATCACAAGGACGCCGCGCTCGAATTGCGCAACAAGCTCGCCACCGCGATGTTCACCGCCTGGTGGTTTCCGTTCAGCCGCTTCGGCGTCATCCACGGCGACCCGCATCTCGGCAATTACTCGGTATTCGACGATGCGAAGGGTGCGCCCGCCGGCATCAATCTGCTCGACTATGGCTGCATCCGGATATTCCCGCCGAGCTTTGTCGGCGGCGTGGTCGATCTTTATCGCGGCCTGCACCGGGGCGACGACGACCTGGTGGTGCACGCCTACGAGACCTGGGGTTTCAAGCGGCTGTCGCGCGAGCTGATCGATTCGCTCAACATCTGGGCGCGCTTCATCTATGGCCCGTTGCTCGACGACCGCGTCCGCACCATCGCCGACGGCGTCAAACCGTCGCAATACGGCCGCAAGGAAGCGTTCAAGGTGCACCAGGCGTTGAAGAAGCAGGGGCCCGTGACGGTGCCGCGCGAATTCGTCTTCATGGACCGCGCCGCCATCGGTTTGGGCGCGGTATTCCTACATCTCAATGCCGAATTGAATTTTTATAGGCTTTTCAATGAGGCGATTGAGAACTTCGAGATTGGCGCCGTGGCCGAACGGCAGACCGCCGCCTTGGCCAAGGCCGGGCTGAAACCGTCCACCGGGGCTTAACCCGGGAACCGTTGCCCTGCGGCCTCAATTGCGCTACCTCACTGCCGCCAGGCTTCCCGACCCGCGGAGAGATTCCCTATGGCCGATCACGGCACCGTCGAATACGCCACCGCCACCGGAAACGACTATCCGGCGCACGAGAATACCTACGAAACCTTCGTCAAATTCGCCGCCGTCGGCACCATCCACGTCATCAACCTGATGCTCGGCCTCGCGGTCGGCGGGGTGATGGGGCACTGGTTCGCGGCATTGCCGATCTTCATCATCGCGGTGATCGGCCTGATCCCGGGCCTGGTGACCGGCTCGAAGACCTCCAGCGTCATCGCTTTCGTCATCTGCTTCGCGATTTTCGCGTTCAACGGGCTGTAAACTCACCCAATACCGGCTGGTCTGCGGGGGACGACGCGAATGCGAATTGCCGTAGCGCGTGAAACCGATGCCGGCGAACCCCGCGTCGCCGCCACGCCGGAAACCGTCAAGAAGTTCAAGGCGCTCGGCGCCGACGTCGCGGTCGCCCGCGGCGCCGGCATCGCCTCGGGCATTCCCGACGCCGATTTCGAAGCCGCCGGCGCCACCATCGGCGAGGACGTCACCAAGGACGCCGACATCGTCTTGAAGGTGCGCCGCCCCGCGCCCAACGAACTGTCGCAATACAAGAAGGGCGCCCTGGTCATCGCGATCATGGACCCCTATGGCAACGAAGCCGCGCTCAAACAGATCGCCGACGCCGGCGTGACCGCTTTCGCCATGGAATTGATGCCGCGCATCACGCGCGCGCAATCGATGGACGTGCTCTCCAGCCAGGCCAATCTCGCCGGCTATCGCGCGGTGGTCGATGCCGCCGGCGAATACGGCCGCGCGCTGCCGATGATGATGACGGCGGCCGGCACCGTGCCCGCCGCCAAGGTCTTCGTCATGGGCGTCGGCGTTGCGGGCCTGCAGGCGATCGCGACCGCGCGCCGCATGGGCGCCGTGGTCACCGCGACCGACGTGCGACCGGCCACCAAGGAGCAGGTCGAAAGTCTCGGCGCCAAGTTCCTGGCGGTCGAGGACGAGGAATTCAAGAACGCGCAGACCGCGGCCGGTTACGCCAAGCCGATGTCGGCGGAATACCAGGCCAAGCAGGCCGCGCTGACCGCCGAGCACATCAAGAAGCAGGACATCGTCATCACCACCGCATTGATCCCAGGGCGCCCGGCGCCGCGGCTGATCACCGCGGCGATGGTGGCCTCGATGCGGCCCGGCTCCGTGATCGTCGATCTCGCGGTCGAGCGTGGCGGCAATGTCGAGGGCGCGGTGGCCGGCGAGGTGGTGCAGGTCGGCCCCGCCAAGATCGTCGGCCATCTCAATGTCGCGGGCAGGCTGGCGGCCTCCGCTTCGGCGCTTTACGCCAAGAACCTTTTGACCTTCGTCGATACGCTGATCGACAAGAAAGAAAAGAAGCTGGCGATCAACTGGGACGACGAGATCGTCAAGGGCACCGCGCTGACGCGCGACGGCGCCATCATTCATCCGAGTTTCATGCCGAAGCCGGCGGTTTAAGGGAGAGGTCCATGCACGAACTCGCCACCGCCGTCGATCCCTTCGTGTTCCGGCTCTCGATCTTCGTCTTGGCCGTGTTTGTCGGCTACTACGTCGTCTGGTCGGTGACCCCGGCGCTGCACACGCCGCTGATGTCGGTGACCAACGCCATCTCCTCAGTGATCGTGGTCGGCGCGCTGCTCGCGGTCGGCGTGCCGCTGATCACCGCGCATGACGGCCCGTTCTGGGCGCGCGCGCTCGGCTTCGTCGCGCTGATCTTCGCCTCGATCAATATTTTCGGCGGCTTCCTGGTCACGCAGCGCATGCTGGCGATGTACCAGAAGAAAAAGAAGTAACGCGCCATGAGCAACAACCTCGCCGCGCTGCTCTATCTGGTCGCCGGCGTCCTGTTCATCCAGGCCCTGCGCGGCCTGTCGAACCCCGCCACCAGCCGCCGCGGCAATCTGTTCGGCATGATCGGCATGACCATCGCCGTGCTGACGACGCTGGCCGCGCACCCGCCGGCCGACGCCATCGCCTGGGCCCTGGTGATTGGCGGTATCGTCATCGGCGGCGGCATCGGCGCGGTGATCGCGCGCCGCGTACCGATGACCTCGATGCCGGAACTGGTCGCGGCCTTCCACTCGCTGGTCGGCATGGCCGCGGTGCTGGTCGCTGCCGGCGCCTTCTATGCGCCGGAAGCCTTCGACATCGGCACCGCCGGCAATATCCATCAGGCCAGCCTGATCGAAATGGCGCTCGGCGTCGCCATCGGCGCCTTGACCTTCACCGGATCGGTGATCGCGTTCCTGAAGCTGTCGGCCCGCATGAGCGGCGCGCCGATCACGCTGCCCGGCCGCCACGTCATCAACATCGCCATCGCGCTGGCTTTGGTGTTCTTCATCTACCAGTTCTACGCCGCGCAGAGCGTCCTCAGCTTCTGGCTGATCGTCGCCTTGGCGCTGGCGCTCGGCATTTTGATGATCATCCCGATCGGCGGCGCCGACATGCCGGTCGTGATCTCGATGCTCAACTCCTATTCGGGCTGGGCTGCCGCCGGTATCGGCTTCACGCTCGGCAATTCGGCGCTGATCATCACCGGCGCGCTGGTCGGTTCGTCCGGCGCGATACTGTCCTACATCATGTGCCACGCCATGAACCGCTCGTTCGTCTCGGTCATTCTCGGCGGCTTCGGCGGCGAAACGGTCGCGGCGTCGGGCGCGGTCGAGCAACGTCCGGTCAAGCTCGGCTCCGCGGAAGACGCCGCCTACATCATGAAGAACGCGCAGAAGGTCATCATCGTGCCGGGTTACGGCATGGCGGTGGCGCAGGCACAGCATGCTCTTCGTGAAATGGCCGACCGGCTCAAGAAGGAAGGCGTCGAGGTCAAATACGCCATCCATCCGGTGGCGGGCCGTATGCCGGGCCACATGAACGTGCTCTTGGCCGAGGCCAACGTGCCCTACGACGAAGTCTTCGAACTGGAAGACATCAACTCCGAATTCGCCCAGGCCGACATCGCCTTCGTCATCGGCGCCAATGACGTCACCAACCCGGCGGCGGAAGAAGACAAGACCTCGCCGATCTACGGCATGCCGGTGCTACAAGTCTGGAAGGCCGGCACTGTGATGTTCATCAAGCGGTCGCTCGCGTCCGGCTATGCCGGCATCGACAACCCGCTGTTCTACCGCGACAACACCATGATGCTGCTCGGCGACGCCAAGAAAATGACCGAGAGCATCGTCAAGGCGATGTAGCGGCGCGCGACGGCTCGGCCTGCTCCGGCGCAACGCTCGGCGCCTCGGCAACATAGCGAAACTGGCGGCCATGCAGCGTGATGGTCGGCGCGAGGCCGAAGTGCCCGGCGCCGAACACGCCGATGCGCCGCTCCAGTTCATCCCTGGAAATCTCGGCGGTAATTTCGCACAGCGCGGCGTACTTGCGCCGCGTGGTGCGTCGGCCGCTCCAGGCGACGTCGAGGGCAATGAGCGGTTCGGGCTGCGCGAGCAAACCCGAGAAATTCCAGAACAGACGCGCCAGCGCCGTCAGCGCCATTCGCTCCAGACCTTCGACCGTTGAGTTCGGCGGCACCTCGAAACGCACGACGCCGACGATCGGTCCGGAGTCGACGCGTTCGTGCATGACATGCGCGGTGACCCCGAAATCCGTCGCTCCGTCATAGATCGCGAAATGCGACGGCAGCCAACCGGGATAATGCGGCGGCCCGGGATGAAAATTATAGGCGCCGTAGCCGAGCGTATCGAGAATCCGCTTCGGCACGATGACCGGCGTCACAAATCCGATCAGCCGCGCGCGGGCCAGCACCGCCGGCGTCAGCGCCTCAAGCTCGGCGTCGGATTTGACGGAGCGAAGTTCCAGCGCCGGATTGTGCTGGCGCAGCACCGAGGCCAGCACGGTTTCCTCGACAGGTCCGGTGAGCAGGATGATGGTGTCGAACATGGCAAACCGCTGACGCGAGAGGCGCGCCGGAAGAAGGGTGGACGATCGGGTGAATGCCGCCGCTTAGGCGGTCACGTCGAGCGCGTTCGTCGACGCGGGGGTCGTTGCGGCAGAAGTGGCGGGCGTCGCCACTGGCTGGGATTGATCGCCGCCGCCGGCGCTGGCGTGATGATGACCGCCATGATGGTGGCCGCCTTTGGCGGCTTGCTGCAGCGAGGCCAGCGCCTGCTGCGCCTGTCCGATATCGCCGGACTGCAAGGCAGTGCCGATCTGGCTCACCGCTTGCGAGAAAGCGCCGCCGCTTTGGCTCGCCGAGGTTTGCGTGAAGGCGGAATAGGCCTGCTGCGCGGCGTCGAGATCGCCGGAGCGAATGGCGCTGATCAACTGGCCGAAGCCTTGTTGGGCGTTCGACGGCGGCAGCGTGGCGGCTGAATTGGTAACGGCGGTGATGGACATGACACGGCTCCGTGGGATCCTAAGTCCCATTCGAATCGCGTCGCCCCCCGGCGTGTCGCGGTGATAGGGCCGTGGCCATTCTTAAACGGTTAACGATAAAAGATCGGGCGCTGCGACGTGCGTTTATTTACGCAAGTTTTATCTCAGCGCAAACCTGGATCATCCAGCGCCATCGGCACCGAGCAATGCATCCGCACGCCTTCGCGGCAGTACTCCATGCTGGCCGTGGCCTGAATCTGCCCGGGCAGGACGGCTTGCAGCAGCCGCGAGCCGAAGCCGTCACGCTGAGGCGGTGTGACCGGCGGCCCGCCGCTTTCAACCCAGTCGAAATCGAGCCGGCGTCGCGCCGCCTCGATGGTCATGCTCCAGGTCACGTCGATCTTGCCGCCGTAGACCGACAGCGCGCCGTATTTCGCGGCGTTGGTGGTGAGTTCGTGGATCGCCATGCCGAGCGACACCGCCAATTGCGCGGGCAACAGCACGTCCGGCCCGCTGAGCGTGATGCGCTTGTCGCTGCCGTCGTCGAAGGCGTCCAATTCGTTGTGCAGAATATCGCCAAAGGTGACGTCGCCGGCTTCCTCGGTGAGCAGCCGATGGGTCTTGGCCAGCGCCCCGATGCGCCCGATCAGCGCGGTCTTGAATTCTTCGATGGTGTCGGAGGACCGCGCCGTCGACCCCATGATCGCCTGCACGGTGGCCAGGGTATTGCGAACGCGGTGGTGCAATTCGCGGATCAGCAAGGCCTGCTGCTCTTCGGCGCGCTTGCGGTCGGTGATGTCGACGATCATGTTGACGGCGCCGACCAGACGGCCGGCATCGTCGTGCAGTGGCGTCGGGTAGGGGATGAACGAGATTCGCGTGCCGTCCGGCCGCTCCGCAATCGCTTCCATGCCGCGCACCGGCCGGTCTTCCTTCAGCGCGATGGCCATCGCGCCCTGGTCTTGCGGCATCGGCGTGCCGTCGGCCCAATAGAGTTTCCACGAGCCGCACCATTCGGTGGTGCCGAGCGCCGGCCTGTGGCCCCAGAGTTCGGCCGCCGCGCCGTTATAGTAGGTCAACCGGCCGTGGGCGTCGGTCGTATAGATGGCGGCGGGAAGGGCTTCGAGCAGCGCCCGAAAACGCCGCTCACGCTCTTCCAGGGTCGCCTTGGATCGGGCCGTCGTGGAAATCGGCACGACGTTTTGGTCCCCCGAGGCGTCACCCCGGGCGGCCATGGCGCGCTCCAATTCGCTTTCGAGAAAACTCACCAGTCCATCATCCTTAAGCGGTCCAAATCGACCTCAAGCAGTCCGAATCCATGCAAAAAATTGCGCCAAATCCGACGTCTTAAATGCCTGAAAACCCCGACCCCCGTGACGGCAAACGCCTTTGCTGCCAATAGGTTGCATCGATTAGCAAATTTTATATGTGTTTTTCCTGCCCAAGGGCTAAAGCGCCAGCGTCATCACTAGGGCATCGACCGGACCCAGCGCCGGGTGGCGAAACGCCTGCGGCAACCGGCCAACGATCTTAAAACCGCAAGCCTGCCATAGCCGCACCGCGCGCTCATTCGAGGACACCACGAAATTGAACTGCATGGCGGCGAAGCCGCGCCCCCGCGCCGCTGCCAGCGAGTGCTGGCACATGGCCCGGGCCACGCCGCGTCCGGTCGCGGCTTCCGCGACCATGTAGCCGCAATTGGCGACGTGGTCGCCGCCGCCGCGTTGATTGGCGCGCAGGTAATAGGTGCCGACGACGGCGCCTGCGTCCTCGGCGACGAAAACGGCATGACCGGGCGTGCGCCAATAGGCCAAAGCTTCGGCGCGGCCGATGTCGCGCGGGATCGGGTAGGTCTCGCCGGCCGCGAAGGTCGGATGCAGAATCGCCCAGATCGCATCGTCGTCATCGGCGGTTGCGGGGCGGATATTCAAGTTCATGGCGCGTTGCTATCACGCGACCCGGCCGCCGATCCAGGCAGTCCCGGCAACGCTTTTCGCCGCGGCGCATGCAACCATGCGCGTTTCGGCGCGTTGCTGACGGGGGCGAATCTCGACAATCGATGAGATTCACCAAATGCCAATTCCAATTCGCAGCCTCGGCATCGTCGGCCTCGGTAAAATGGGCGCAGACCTTGCCAAGAATGCGCTCGCGCACGGCTTCGACGTTGCCGGCACCGACACGCACGCCATCGCCAAGGATCTCACCCAGGCGGGGTTGAAGCCCGCCGCCGACCTCAAGCAATTGGCTGCTCTGCTGCCGCGGCCGCGCTTCGTACTGCTCTATGTGCCGGCCGGACCTCCCGTCGACGCCGTATTGGCGGAACTCGCCGATATCCTCGAGCCGGGCGACATCGTCGCCGACGGCGGCAATTCATATTGGGGCGACTCGATCCGGCGTCACGCGCGCCTCAAGGACAAGCGCATCCATTTCATCGATGCCGGCACGTCGGGCGGGCCGGGCGGCGCGCTCGACGGCGCCTGTTTCATGCTCGGCGGCGAAGCGGAGCCGGTGGCCGCCATCGAGCCGATGCTGCGCAGGCTCGCCGTCGACGGCGGCTTCGTACATGCCGGCGGACCCGGCTCCGGTCATTTCACCAAGCTCGTGCATAACGGCATCGAATTCGGCATGTTGCAGGCGATCGGCGAGGGCGTCGATCTGCTCGAGCACTATCGCGAGAAACTTCCCATCGCCGACGTGCTGAGCTGCTGGCGGCATGGTTCGGTCATCCGCTCGTGGCTGGTCGATCTGATGGAGAAGATGTACCGCCAGCAAGGCGGCCTGGCGCAGACGCCGTCCTATGTCGACGACACCGGCGAGGTGAACTGGCTGGTCGACGACGCGCTGCATATGGAAGTGGCGATCCCCGTCATCACCCAGTCGGTCATCCAGCTCATTGCCTCGCGCGACGGCACGCACGATGCGCCGCGCGCCATCGACCTGATGCGGCACGGCTTCGGCGGTCATCCTTATGGACAGGACGCCGGGGTCGCCCGTGAGCGTCATACCGGGCGCATCGGCGGTTTCGTCGGCAACGGCGGAGCCAAGGCATGACGCGCAGCATCGGCCGCCTCACCTGGGCCGTCGCCGAGGGCTATATCCCGCCCGCCTCGACCGGCACCACGCGCGAACTCACCAGCCACGAGACGATCTGCATCCTCAACGCCAACGACGAGGACGCGCACGTCGAGGTCACGGTCTATTTCGCCGACCGCGCGCCGGCCGGGCCTTATGTCTTCACCGTCGGCGGCAAACGCACGCGGCATCTGCGCTTCAACGACTTTGCCGATCCCGAACCGGTGCCGAAGGGCACCGATTTTTCCAGCGTCATCGCCTCGGACGTGCCGATCGTGGTGCAGCACACGCGGCTCGACACAAGGCAGCCGGCGCTGGCGCTGCTCAGCACCATCGCCTTTCCGCTCGACTAGCGACTCGCGTCTAGATTTTGATGCCGCTGACGAAATATTGGCCGCCGAGCGGCAGCCAGCTCAAATGCGCTTCGAGCGGGCGCAAGGCCGCGAGCTGCGACGGAAAAAACAGGCAATAGCCGCTGTCCGCGATGGCGAATTTCGCCTCGCGCAGCCGCCGTTTGGTTTCGCGCATGGTCAGCAGGACGGCATCGGCGTCGAACGGGCAGGTGTTGACCAGCCGTTGCGTGACCGGATTGTACGGATTGTGCTCGAAGATGATGAAGTGGCCGCCGGGCTTGAGCCGGTCGTAGCAATAGCGCAGCGCGTCCTGACGTTCGGCCGGCGCGATGTGGTGGAACACGCAGGACGCCAGCACCAGGTCGAACCGCGACACCGCGCTCAGTTCGTCCATGGCGAAAAACCGGCAATCCGGATTGTCGCGCCGCGCGATGGCGACGCTCTCCGCCGAAGGGTCGCAGCCGGCGACGTCGGCGCAGGGAAAGGCGGCGCGGCAATAGCGCATGGCGCGGCCGACGCCGCAGCCGAAATCCAGCACCGCGTCGGCGTCGCCGCACAGCGCCTTGGCGCGCTCGACTTTGTAGCGGACGAAATAATCGTTATCGCCGTCGAAGAAGCCGGTCTGCGCGGCGATCAGCGCTTGGTATTGGCCGGCATATTGATCGAAATCGATTTTAGCCATCGGCCCGTTCCTCGCGCGAAGCCACGATTAGAACGCTCGCCGCTTACCAAAAAGAAAACGCGGGCGTTTCTAACGCCCGCGTCAAACTTAAACCCGAACCGTTCAGCGCTTAGAAGCGCGGCGCGCCGCCGCCGCCACGGCCGCCCCGGCCACCGGGGCCGCCAGGACCGCCCGCACCGCCGGGGCCCGCGGCGCCCGGAACGACACGCGGCTTCATCGGCAACAGGCCTTCGCGCTGCATCTTCTTGCGCGCGAGCTTGCGGGCGCGGCGAACGGCTTCCGCCTTCTCGCGCGCTTTCTTTTCCGACGGCTTTTCGTAATGGCCGCGAAGCTTCATTTCGCGGAAAATGCCCTCACGCTGCATCTTCTTCTTGAGCGCCTTGAGGGCTTGGTCGACGTTGTTATCGCGAACGAGAACTTGCACGCATGCTCCTTGATCTGTGGCTCGGCCGGGTTTTTGGGCAAAAAGCCCGCAAAGACGGGCCTTTGAGTCGGGCGGCAGTAGCAGAATTGCAGGGTTGAGTCCATCGGAACGGCGAAAAACCGCCGTCCCAGGGCCTTTTCCATATAAGACGAGGGGTTACAGCCTGCCAGAGGGCCCGTCAAACGGGGTTTCTAGCCCTCCCGGGGGAAACCGGAGGGACTACTTCACCCACACCCTGGTGACGTGCCCCATTTTGCGGCCGGGGCGGGCGTCGCCCTTGCCGTAAAGATGCAGCGAGGCGCCCGGCACCGTGAGCCAGTGGCCGGCCTGGTTCGCCTCGGCGCCGATCAGATTGGTCATCTCGACGCGCTTGCCCAGGCGTGCGGGCTTGGCCAAAGGCCAGCCGGCGACGGCGCGGATATGCTGCTCGAACTGGGACACGGTGGCGCCGTCAATGGTCCAGTGCCCGGAATTATGCACCCGCGGCGCGATCTCGTTGACCAGCACGGTCTGCTTTTTACCTGTGCGCACCACGAACATTTCCACCGCCAGCACGCCGACATAGTCGAACGCCTTGGCGATGCGGGTGGCGATTTTGCGCGCCTCGGCGGCGAGCGCCGGCGACACTTTGGCGGGCACCTTGGAGATGTGGAGGATGTGGTCGCGGTGCTCGTTCTCGGTCACCTCGAAGCACTCGACATGGCCGTCGGCCGAACGCGCCGCGATCACCGAGACCTCGCGCTCGAAATCGATGAAGCCTTCGAGGATGCAGGGCTCGTTCTTGAGGCTCCGCCACGCCGCGTTGGCGTCACCGCCTTTTGCGATCTTGGCCTGGCCCTTGCCGTCATAGCCGAGCCGCAAGGTCTTGAGCACCGCTGGCAGCCCGACCTTTTCGACGCCGGCCGCCAGTTGCGAGGCGCTGTGCACCGAGGCGTAAGGCGCGGTGCCGATTTTCAACCCGCTGACGAAATTCTTTTCGACCAGCCGGTCCTGCGTGAGTTCGAGCACGCGCGGCTCGGGCAGCACGGGCTTGCGCTTGGCGAGAAAGGCCGCGGTCTTGGCCGGCACGTTCTCGAACTCGTAGGTAATGACGTCGACGCTGCCGGCAAAGCGGCCGAGCGCCGCCTCGTCGTCATAGGCCGCGCAGGTGAAAGCGTGCACCACCTCGAAAGCGCAGGACTCCTTGTCCGGCGAATAGACGTGCACCTTTAGCCCGAGCTGCTGGGCCGCGACGGCGAGCATGCGGCCGAGCTGGCCGCCGCCGAGAATGCCGATGGTCGCGCCGGGTTTGAGAGGCTGCATTACTTCGGTTTCTTCGCGACGGCCTTGGTCTGCCGCGCCCGCCAGGCGCCAAGCCGCGCCGCGATCTTCTTGTCCGACAGCGCCAGCACCGCGGCCACCAAAAGCGCGGCATTGATCGCACCCGGCTTGCCGATCGCCAAGGTGCCCACGGGGATGCCGGCCGGCATTTGCAGGATCGAGAGCAGCGAATCCTTGCCCTCCAGCGCGTGGGTGTTCATCGGCACCCCGAACACGGGCAACAGCGTCATCGACGCCGTCATGCCGGGCAGGTGAGCGGCGCCCCCGGCGCCGGCGATGATCGCCTTGAAGCCATTTTCGCCGGCATTGGTGGCGAACTCATAAAGCCGCTTCGGCGTGCGATGGGCCGAGACGATCAGCGCCTGGTAGCCGATCTTGAGCGCGTCGAGCGTTGCGGCGGCATGCTGCATCGTGGCCCAGTCCGATTGACTGCCCATGATGATCGCGACCGGTTTTGCAGCCATAGTGCCCCCGAGCGTTGCCCCATAACGGCCAAGCGCTTTTGAAATCCGCCCGAATCCGGCGGAAGGAAGCGGCGGATTATAGGTTCAGACCCCCCTCTGGCAAGGCGAAACCGGTATGGTTGCCGGCTTGGAGCAGCGAGATTCGCCTTGGCCGCCGATAACCCCGACCCACCGAAAGCCCTGCCGCCTGCGGAAGCGGCCTTGCGCGCGGAGATCGACCGCCTGCACGCCGAACTGATGCAGGCGAAATGGGCCATCGCCGACCTGGAGGCGCGCGCCGACATCGACCCGCTGCTCGATATCCTCAACCGGCGCGGTTTCGAGCGCGAATTGTCGCGCGCCGTCGCCTATGTCCAACGCTACGGCACCGCCGCGGTTTTGGTCTGCATCGACCTCGACGGCTTCAAGGCGGTGAACGATCGCCACGGCCATGCCGTGGGCGATGAATTGCTTAAGGCGGTGGCGCGGCAACTGACCGGGCATATCCGCGCCTCGGACGTGGTGGCCCGTCTCGGCGGCGACGAATTCGCCGTGCTGATGTGGAATCTCGATGCGACGCAGGCGGCGGCCAAGGCGCGCGAACTGGAAGACGCCATCGCGACAGTCAGCCACGGCCAGGGCGAGGCGCGGGTCGGCGCCAGCGCGGGGGTGGTGACGCTGTCCGGCACGGCCACGCCGGCCGAGGCGGTCGACGCCGCCGACAAGGCGATGTATGCGCGAAAGAAAGAGCGGCGCGGAACATAAATGGATTTGGTGTATAATCAGATATGGATCAGCCGGTAAAAGCTGCACCCGTCCAGTCGATACGCAATCGGCTGCTCGAGTTGTTGCCCGCCGACGATGTCGAATTGCTGCGTCCGCACTTGAAAAGCGTCGCCTTCACTTACAAGCTCCCGCTTTACCAGGCTTTCGAGCCGCTCGAATTTGTCTACTTTCCCGTGACCGGCGTCGCCTCGCTGGTGAACACCATGGCCGATGGCTCCGCCTCGGAAGTCGGCACCATCGGTAATGAAGGCATGATCGGCTTGCCGGTCATTCTGGGCGACACCGTTGCGCCGACCAGCGTCTACATCCAGGTCCCGGGCCAAGGTCTGCGCCTGCCGGTCAAGGTGCTGCGCGATGGCCTCGACAGCAGCCGCACCATGCGCACGGTGATGGACCACTACGCGCACGCATTCTTCAATCAGGTCGCGCAATCCGCGGCCTGCAATCATTTTCATTCGCTGGAGCAACGCTCCTGCCGATGGCTTTTGATGACGCACGACCGCGTCCATTCGGCGCAGTTCATGTTGACCCACGAATTTCTGGCCATGATGCTGGGCGTGCGGCGCTCGAGCGTCACGGTCGCCGCCAATCGATTAAAGCGGCTTAATCTCATCAAATACAATCGCGGCCACGTCACCATCCTCGACCGCAAGGGCTTGGAAACGCGGACCTGCGAATGTTACGCGGTCAGCAAGTGCGAATTCGACCGGCTCTTGGGGCCGCCCTCGGGACCGGCGTAAAACGCGGGGCGCGCTAGGCGATGATATCCGGCGTCAGGGCATCCTCGATCTGACGGATCTTGTCGCGCAGCACCAGCTTGCGCTTTTTCAGCCGCTGCACCTGAATCAGGTCGGAACCGGGCGACAGCGCCAAAGCCGCGATCGCTGCGTCCAGGTCGCGGTGTTCCTGCTGCAGGCGTGCCAGCTGCTCGCGCAATAGGCCGTCGTCATTGTCGTTCATCGCCACCGCCGCTTCGCCGCGCGCCGGTATCAGCATAGGCCGCTGCAAAATAATTATCGCGTTTTCCACAGTCGGCTTCAAGCACAGATAAAAAATCGACGGCAATCCAAAGGCTTCGCTAACCGTTTGCTGCGCCGCAGGGGGGCGCATAAAAATTGCTCTTGCGGTGAGTCTGAGACGGACCTATTTCTTGTGGGTCACGGATTGAGGAGACATGCTGAATGTCGCTGCAATCGCACCTTGCGGAACTTGAAAAAAAGCACCAGGCACTCGAAGAACAGATTAACGACTGCCTGGTTCATCCCGCCACCGACGACCTCAAGGTCGTCGAACTCAAACGACGAAAATTACACGTCAAAGACGAGATCGAACGGCTCAGGCACGGCGAACACGCCAGCGTGCACTGATCCTTCGCGTTTCGATCGAATCTCGGTTGAACCGCCGGCACGCCGCCATTCGGACTTTGTCCGGTTTGGCGGCGCGCCGGCGGTTTTGTGTTTCCGCTGGCGGCGAAACTGATTCATAATGGCGGCAAGCAAAGCGGCCGGTTTACGGCCCAGCCGTTCGGGGAGACGTATGCCTTTATTCGCCAAATCTGCCGCATCGATGCCCGCCGGGTTCAGCCCGACGCGGCGCGACGCCCTTATCTCCACCGCCGCCCTGTTGGTGGCGGCGACGGTCCCCGGCCGTGCCGAGGGCGAATATCCGACGCGGCCGATCACGCTGATCGTGCCTTATCCGCCCGGCGGCGGCGTCGACGCCATGGCGCGCGTCATGGCGCAAAAACTGACGGAAACGCTCAAGCAACAGGTGGTGGTCGAAAACCGCGGTGGCGGCGGCGGCACCATCGGCACCCGCCAAGTCGCGCGCGCCCAACCCGACGGCTACACGTTGCTGCTCGGGCATACCGGCACGATCTCGATCAACCCTAGTCTCTACGTCAATCTCGGCATGGACCCGCGCAAGGACTTCGACGCCATCGGGCTGGTGGCCTCGATGCCGGTGGCGCTGATCGCCAATCCGTCGTTTCCGGCCAAGTCGATCGCCGAATTCATCGATCTCGCCAAGAAATCGCCGGGCAAGATCAACCTCGGCACATCGGCGCTCGGCACCGGCGGCTATATGTGCGCCGAGCTGTTCAAGTCGGTGGCCGGCATCGACGTCGCCATCATTCCCTACAAAGGCACGGCGCCAGTGATGACCGACCTGCTCGGCGGCCATGTGCCGGTGGCCTTCGGCGTGCTGCCGCCGGCGCTCGGCAATATCGCGGCCGGCAACCTGCGCGCCATCGCCGTGACCAGCCTCAAACGCACCGGCCTGTTGCCGAACGTGCCGACCTTCGACGAATCCGGCATGCCGGGTTTCGAGGCCGTGCTGCATTACGGTCTTTTGGCGCCGGCCGGCACGCCGAAGGAGATCGTCGATCAGCTCAATTTCGAGATCCGGCGCGCGGTCGGCACCGAAGAGGTCAAGGAGCGCATCCGCGCCGAGGGTGGCGACCCGGTGACCTCGACCCCGGCCGAATACACCGCCGATATCGATAAAGAAGAAAAGAAATGGGCCGATCTGGTGCACAAGCTCAATTTGAAGGTCGAATAGGCGGTTCCCCGCGCCAAAAAGAAAGTACGGCGGCCTCTGCCTTTCCGGCCGCGCAAGGCGTAGCTAGAGGGCAGCCACAAGGAACGAAGATCATGAGCGAACCTGCCGACAAACGACCCAAGAACCCGCGCGGCGATGCTTTCCCGGTCGAAGGCTTTGCCCTCGAGGTCGACGGCAAAATCAAGTCGCAATACCCGGCCTTGGCCGAGGCCGAGAAGGTCGGCCTGGCACTGAAGACCAAGTTTCCCGTGGTCCAGGTTACGATATACGATGCCGCGGCAAAGACCCGCACGCCGGTGAACCTGCCGGAGGCCTGAGGCTTCCTGCGGTTTGCGGCGCGCGCATGATCCCGAAAAGTGGGTACTGGTTTTCGGATAAGATCATGCGCTAATAAAAAAGCGCATGATCCCGAAAAGTGGGTACCGGTTTTCGGATAAGATCATGCGCCAATAAAAAAGCGTGGGGCGCACCAGGGGAGGCTGTTCGTGCTACTTTCACGACGCGTTTTCGCCGCACTCGTTTTGGCCACATCTTTCGCCGGCGCCGCGCGCGGCGACGATTATCCCAGCCGCCCGATCACGCTGGTGGTGCCGTTTCCGCCGGGCGGCAGCACGACGGTGATGGCGCGCAACGTCGCCGACAAAATGTCGGCCACGCTCGGCCAGCCGGTCGTGGTCGAGAACCGCGGCGGCGCCGGCGGCACCATCGGCACGCGCTATGTCGCGAAAGCCGCGCCCGACGGCTACACCATTCTGCTCAGCTATACCGGTACCTTCTCGATCGCGCCCGCGGCCTACGGCAATCCAGGCTACGACCCGCGCACCGATTTCGCGCCGATCGGCATGATCGGCGCCGCGCCGAATTTGCTTCTGGTGACGACGTCGCTGCCGGTGAAGTCGCTCGCCGAACTGGTGACCTACGCCAAGGCACTGCCGCAGCCGATGCAATACGGCTCGCCCGGCGTCGGCACCGTCAATCATCTGGCCGGCGAAATGCTGTCGCAATCGATCGGCGTGAAGATGCAGCACATCCCTTACAAGGGAAATGGCCCCGCGCTCGGCGACCTGATCGGTGGCCACATTCCGATGATGTTCATGCCGATCCCGGCCTCGCTCGGCAACGTCAAGGCCGGCTCGCTGCGCGCGCTGGCGATCTCGAGCGCGAAGCGATCGAGCCTGGTGCCCGACGTGCCGACCTTGGCGGAAGCCGGCGTACCCGGCTTCGACGTGGCGCTGCGTTACGGCCTGGCGGCGCCGGCCGGCACGCCGAAGCCGATCATCGACCGGCTCAACAAGGAGCTCAACGCGGCGCTCGCCGATCCGGACGTGCAGAAGCGTCTGGCCAATGAGGGCGCCGAGGCGCTGCCGGGCACGGCGGCGGACTACGCCAAGGATCTCGACAAGGAAGAGATCAAGTGGAGCGCGCTGGTGCGCAAGATCGGGCTGAAGCTGGAATAGAATCAGGATTGCCGGGGCCGCGCTTCAGCCGTATTCTCAGGTTGTTCTGGGACGCTTATCGAATCTTATTCAGCTCGGGAACCCCCGCGATGACCCTTCCTTTGCAAACGCGACCCCGCCTGTTGGCTGCGCTCGCCGCCGCAGGCTTTCTCGCCATGGCGTCCGGCGCGCAGGCCTTCACCTTCGACAATACCACCAACACCAATAGCGACGGTTCGGCGAAATACGCCGATCCGGATTCGCGGTTTTCCAGCGGCGGCGGCAACAACGGCGTGAGCACCTACAAGTTCGGCGCCGGCACGCTGCAGTTCGGCCGCCAGCGCTCGCTCGCCGACGAACGCTATTACCCCGACCGCGCCTTCAACCCGAACGGCAAGCCGGGCGACGATAGGTAAGCGCCAGCACCGCACGCCAGCTATCGGGTGGGCGCGCGACGCCGCCCGCGCTACGTCACGCTCCACGAAGCAATGGAGCGAAAACGATGGCCAAAAGCTATTTCAGTACGGTGTTCGACCAGCCCGCGGACGCGGTGTGGCGCGTCATTCGCGATTTCAACAATTATCCAGTTTGGGTCGACGGCGCCGGCGAGAGCGAAATTGAAGCGGGCAAGTCCGGTGATTGCGTCGGCGCCATCCGCAACGTGCTCTACAACGGCAATCGCAGACGGCAGAGATTGCTGGCGCTGTCGGATGTCGAACGGACGCAGACTTATTGCTTCGAAGGCGAAATCCCGCTGCCGGTGAAAAATTTTCAGGCGACTTTGCGGGTGACGCCGGTCATCGACCGCGATGGCGCCTTCGTCGAATGGTGGGCGTCGTTCGATTGCGAGAGCAATGCGCTCGACGAACGTACCGCGTTTTTTCGCGACGCCTTCGCGGGATGGCTCGGCTCGTTGCGGCGGCACATGGAGCAGGTGGCGCAATAGCGGGTTGCGTCACACCGCCTTCGCCATCTCTCTCAATTTAAACTTCTGTATCTTCCCCGTGCTGGTCTTCGGAATCTCCGCGAACACGATGAAGCGCGGCACCTTGTAGCCGGCGAGATTCTTCTTGCACCATTGCATCAGCTCGTCGGCGCTGGCTTGCGCGCCCGACTTCAATTCGATGAAGGCGCAAGGCGTCTCGCCCCATTTGTCGTCGGGCTTGGCCACCACGGCGACGGCGCCGACCGCCGGGTGCTTGTACAGCGCGTCCTCGACCTCGATCGACGAGATGTTCTCGCCGCCGGAGATGATGATGTCCTTGGAGCGGTCCTTGAGCTGCACGTAGCCGTCCGGGTAGATGACGCCGAGGTCGCCGGTGTGAAACCAGCCGCCGCTGAAAGCCTTGGCGGTCGAGGCCGTGTTCTTGAGATAGCCCTTCATCACCACGTTGCCGCGCATCATCACCTCGCCCAGGCTCTCGCCGTCGCGCTTGACCGGCACCATGGTGTCGGGATCGCGCACGTCGAGGCCTTCGAGCACCGGATAGCGCACGCCCTGGCGCGCCTTCTTTTGCGCCTGCTCGGGCCCGGGCAGGGCGTCCCAGCTGTCGTGCCATTCATTGACGACGGCGGGACCGTAGCATTCGGTCAGGCCGTAGACGTGTGTGACGTTGAAGCCGGCGCTTTTCATCGCCGCCAGCACGGCTTCCGGCGGCGGCGCCGCGGCGGTGGCGAAGTTGACGACATGCGGCAGCGGTTTCTTCTCGGCCTCCGTGGCGTTGAGCAGCACCGCCATCACGATCGGCGCGCCGCACAAATGCGTGACCTTGTGCAGATGAATCGCGTCGAACATGGCCGCCGCGCGCACTGCGCGCAGACAGACATGCGTGCCGGCGACGATCGACACCGTCCAGGGGAAGCACCAGCCGTTGCAGTGGAACATCGGCAGCGTCCACAGATAGACCGCGTGCTGTGTCATGCGGCAGGTGATGACATTGCCCATCGCCAGCAGATGCGCGCCGCGGTGGTGATAGACCACGCCTTTCGGGTCGCCGGTGGTGCCCGAAGTGTAGTTCAAGCAGATCGCGTCCCACTCGTCGTCCGGCATGGCCCAGCGGTAGCCCGGATCGCCGGAGGCGATGAAATCCTCATATTCGATGTTGCCGAGCCGCTCGCCCGGACCGGAATATTCTGGATCGTCGTAGTCGATGACGAGGGGCGTCGCCTTGCACAGCGTCAGCGCCTCTTTCATCACCTTGGCAAATTCGCGGTCGATGATGACGACCTTGGCCTCGGCGTGGTCGAGCGAGAAGGCGATGATGGCGGCGTCGAGCCTTGTGTTGAGCGTGTTGAGCACGCCTTGCGTCATCGGCACGGCGTAATGGCACTCCAGCATCGCCGGCGTGTTGGCCAGCATGACCGAGACCGTGTCGCCGCGCCTGATGCCGCGCGCCTCGAGCGCGGAAGCCAGCCGCCGCGTGCGCGCGTAGAATTCGGCGTAGCCGCGCCGCAGCGGTCCGTGGATGATGGCGGTGTGATCCGGGAAAACCGCGGCCGCGCGCTCGAGAAAGCCGAGCGGCGTCAGCGGCTGGAAATTGGCCGGGTTGCGGTCGAGATCGGTGTCGTACTGGGTCTTGTCGGTGGGCGTTTTCGCCATTGGTCGTTTCCCCCTCGGCCCGAGCGTAGCCAAGGGGCGGGCGCTTGTCAGCCGCGCCAGATGTCGGCGACGCCGAGATAGAGCAGCAGGACCGCCAGGCCGAACATCACGATCAGCGTGATTTTGTAGAATAATTCTTGCGGCGTGCGGCGCACCAGCCAGAAGCCGAGCTGGTTCGCCGCCAAGGCCAGCGGCAGCAGCGCCAGCGAGGTACCGAGCCCCTTGGTCGAAAACTGGCCGAGGGCGAAATAAGGCACCACCTTCATTGCGTTCAGCGCGGCGAGGAAAATAGCGGTGGTGCCGACGAAAACCATTTTCGGCAGATGCTGCGAGAACACGTACATCTGGTAGGGCGGCCCGCCGGCCTGGCAGATGGTCGAGGTGAAGCCGGAAAACGCGCCCCAGAACAGGCCGGCCGGCACGCTGCCCGGCTTGGCGTCCTGCGCCAGCCTCGCCGCGCCGAACCAGCTGTAGAACACGTAGGCGATGGTGACCAAGCCGATGAAGGCGCGCACTGCGGCGTCCGAAATATAGGCTGCCAGGAACCCGGCCAGGGCGACGCCGATGACCGCGCCCGGCAGCATGATGGCGAGGATCCGCCCGTTCCATTCCTTGCGGTAGACCCATAAGGCGTTGACGTCCTGCACGATCATGATCGGCAGGAAGATGGCGGCGGCCTCCAGCGGCGGCATCACCAGCGCCAGCAAAGGCGTCGCCATCTGGCCCGCGCCGGCAAAGCCGCCTTTGGACAGGCCCAGCGCGACCACGGCCGGAACGGCCAGCACATAGAACAACGGATCGGTGATGAGGGTCACGAAACAGCCTAGCGTGGCGGGGAGGGAGCCGATTTGCGCGGGATCAAAGCCCAGCAGCGCCAGGCGTGCCAGCCTTGTTTCTGCATGACTTGTTTGCAATTGCCCGGCGGGACACAATCGCCGGCAAGAGTGAGGGGAGGGCACAATGGACGCCCGCACGAGCCGATACACGGAAGTCTATGCGCGCTGGAAAGCCGATCCGGAGGGGTTCTGGCGCGAGGCCGCCGAGGCGATCGACTGGATCGAGAAGCCGAACAAGATTTTCGACGCCAAGGCCGGCATCTACGGCCGCTGGTTCCCCGATGCCGTCTGCAACACCTGCTACAACGCCATCGACCGGCACGTCCGCAACGGCCGCAACGACCAGCCGGCGCTGATCTACGATTCCCCCGTCACCAACACCCAGAAGACCTTCACCTACGGCCGCTTGTTGTCCGAAGTGCAACTGCTCGGCGCCATGCTGCGCGACTTCGGCGTCGGCAAAGGCGACCGCGTCCTGCTCTACATGCCGATGGTGCCGGAGGCGGTGTTCGCCATGCTGGCCTGCGCCCGCATCGGCGCCATCCATTCGGTGGTGTTCGGCGGTTTCGCCGCCAAGGAACTCGCCACCCGCATCGACGACGCCAAGCCCAAGATCATTCTGTCCGCGAGCTGCGGCATCGAAGGCACGCGCGTCATTCCCTACAAGCCGCTGCTCGACGAAGCCATCAACCTGGCCAAGCACAAGGTCGCCACCTGCCTCATCCTGCAACGCCCGCAGTGCAAGGCGGCGATGACGGAGCTGCGCGACCACGACTGGCGGCGAGTCTGGGAGCACGCCGTCAACTTCGCCAAGACGTCGGACTGCGAGCCGGTCAAGGCCACCGACCCGCTCTATATCCTCTACACTTCCGGCACGACGGGTATTCCGAAAGGCGTGGTGCGCGACAATGGCGGCCACATGGTCGCGCTCGCCTGGTCGATGAAGAATCTCTACAACATCGATCCGGGCGAAACGTTCTGGTGTGCCTCCGACATCGGCTGGGTGGTCGGCCATTCCTACATCGTCTATGCGCCGTTGCTGCACGGTGCGACCTCGGTGCTCTATGAAGGCAAGCCGATCGGCACGCCCGACGCCGGCGCGTTCTGGCGCGTCTGCGCCGAGCACAAAGTGGTGTCGCTGTTCACCGCGCCGACGGCCTTCCGCGCCATCCGCAAGGAAGACCCCGAGGCTTCGTTGCTCAAGCAATACGACCTCACGAAATTCCGCGCGCTGTTTCTCGCCGGCGAGCGCGCCGATCCGCCGACGCTGGAATGGGCCGAGCAGGTCTTGAAAGTGCCGGTGATCGATCACTGGTGGCAGACCGAAACCGGCTGGTGCATCGCCGGTAATCCCGCCGGGCTCGGCACGCTACCGGTCAAGCACGGCTCGGCGACGGTGCCGATGCCGGGCTACACCATCGATGTGGTGGACGAGGCCTGCCACAAGGTGCCGGCCAACAAGATCGGCTCGCTGGTCATCAAGCTGCCGATGCCGCCGGGCGCCCTGCCGACGCTCTGGCAGCAGGACAAGCGCATGCGCGAATCCTATCTCGAGGAATTCCCCGGCTATTACAAAACCGCCGACGCCGGCTATCTCGACGACGACGGCTACGTCTATGTCATGAGCCGCACCGACGACATCATCAACGTCGCCGGCCACAGGCTCTCGACCGGCGGCATGGAGGAGGTGCTGGCCTCCCATCCCGACGTCGCCGAATGCGCCGTGCTCGGCATCAAGGACGACATGAAAGGCGAGGTGCCCTGCGGTTTCATCGTCTTGAAGTCCGGCGTGACCAAAGCGCCGATCGAGATCGAGAAGGAAATCGTCAAGCTGGTGCGCGATAAAATAGGTCCGGTGGCGGCCTTCAAGCTTGCCATCACCGTGGCGCGGCTGCCCAAGACCCGCTCCGGCAAGATCCTGCGCGGCACCATCAAGAAAATCGCCGATGGCGACGCCTGGTCCATGCCGGCGACCATCGACGACCCCGCCATCCTCGACGAGATCAAAGGCGCGATGAAGGGGCATGGGGTGGGGAAGTGATCCGGGGCGCGCCATTCGGCGCGAACCCGGAATTCAGGGCCCCGACTATTTATCTGGCGGCGGCGCGCAAAGCCCGGCATAGCAGGGAATGGCCAACCGAAATCCCTTCGCAATCGTCGGAATCGCGATCTTTATGCTCACCGGCGTCGTCGTTGTGATCGGCGTCACCGGCACCGTTCTGTTGTTGCTGTATACGGTGTTGAGCATCGCGCTGAGCAGCCTGTTCGGCATAGAACTGCCGAAGCTGCGTTAGTTTTTTTGCCGCAACAACAAGGCTGCCTCATGACCGTCATCACCAAAGATTCCAACGGCGCCACGCTGAGCGAGGGCGACAGCGTCACCGTCATCAAGGACCTGAAGGTGAAAGGCTCGTCCACCGTGCTCAAGCGCGGCACCATGATCAGGAACATCCACCTCACCGGCGATCCGGCCGAAATCGAAGGCCGCACCGACAAGGTCAAGGGCCTGGTGCTCAAGACGGAGTTTTTGAAGAAGGCGTGATGCGCCGCCGACCGAGCCGCGGCCTCACTTCTTCCGTTTGACCTTGATCGGCACCCCCGGGCAGCGGCAGGTCGGCATGGGCGCGACGCCGATATTGCCGGCCGCGTCGACGACCAGCATCTTGACCGGGCCCTTGAGCGCCGCTGTGCTCGCTGCGGAGTTCACGCCTGGCAGCGCGTAGAGGTTTGTGGCCGTGCCGAACATCACCTGGTTGGCCCCGGCCGCCTGGGCGCCGAAGCCAATCGCAGTGCTGCCGGGAAACTGCGCCGAGGCATTGCTGCCGATGGCGATGCCGTTGCCGCCTTGCGCGGTCGCCGTATCGCCGATCGCAACGGACTCGTTGGCCAGCGCGCGGGCAGCAAAGCCGAGCGCCGTGCTGTTGGTGCCGCTCGCCATCGCGCCCTGGCCGACGGCGACGCTGCCCATGGCGCTGGCGGTCGTATTTTCGCCGAAGGCCATCGCCGAAATAGAGGCGGCATTGGCCTTGTAGCCGAGGGCGACGGCGGCATCGGCGGTCGCCTTGGCGTCGATGCCGATCGCCGTCGCGCCGGTGCCCGGCGCGGCGGTCGAACCGGAGCCGCAGGCGAGTTCGCCGTTGCCGGCATTCTGGACACAATTGGCCGGCGTTCCGGCACCCATGACGGTCTGGGCATTGGCGATAGCTGAGCCTGCGAGCAGGTACAGGCAGACGGCGAGCGGCGCAAAACCGCGGCAATAAAGCTGCATGGACGTTCCCCCTGGTGCAACGGTTAAGTTGTAGAGCACGCTATATTACCCGTTTCGGTATAGGCGCGCGAGGAGGGGGTTACGAGGGAGGTTTGGCAGCCGCTAATGCGACGCGTCGGATTTCGTCTGATGCGTGCCGCTGTCGCGCTTGGCGG
>Ga0265314_10001098_pt1 | contig 31271 bp, 29 predicted proteins | sample 4126metaG_FD_203106 | JGI IMG/M metagenome (GOLD analysis project Ga0265314, IMG submission 203106) | Rhizosphere microbial communities from Carex aquatilis grown in University of Washington, Seatle, WA, United States - 4-1-26 metaG | ecosystem: Host-associated > Plants > Roots > Rhizosphere >... | reverse complement strand
CGACGTGCCCGCGCCATTGCTGCACCCAGCCGGCCGACAGAAACGTTGCTCCGACCAGCAGAAAAATCGATACTTCGTCCTGCCAGTCGCTCGGGATCTTGAACAGGTAGCGCGCGGTGGCTTCCCAGGTGAGCACGCAGGCGGCGATGCCGGTGGCGACCGCGCCGATGGCGGCAGCCGCCTGGTTGACCCGCCGCAACCACACCACCGCGTGGCCGAAAGCGCCGCGCGGCGGTTTGTCGAAGTAAAGGGTGGTCGGCGGTTCGGGCGCTACGCTCACGCCACGGCTTTCGCCATTTTGAGGAAGCGCTCGCACTCGGCGCTACGCTTGGAGAAATCCGTCCACGCCGCTTCTTCTGCGATCTTGCGCCAGCGGTCGACCACGGCCTGGTCCATGTCGACGACCTTGGCGTTCACTTTGCGGTACACGGCCGCGACAGCATCGTCGTCTTCCCTGGCCGATGCCGTCGCGAAAGTTTCGAGCTCGAGGCCCACGTCGGTGATCGCTTTCTGTTGCGCGGGCGTCAGCGAGTTGAAAATATCCTTCGACATGAGCAGCGGCTCGAGCATGTACCAGAAGCTTTTGCCGCGTCCGGACGTGAGCGCCTTGGAAATTTCCTCGAGCCGGAACGAGATCAGGCTGGTGGAGGAGGTGACCGCGGCATCCAGCGAGCCGGTCTGCATCGCCGGATAAATTTCGTTCGACGGCACGCTCGAGATGATGCCGCCCGCCGCCTTGAGCATGAGGTCCATCTCGCGGCTGCCGCCGCGGATTTTGAGGCCCTTCACGTCGTCGGGCGCCACGACGGGATTCGCGCGCGAGGCGGTACCGCCGGCCTGCCAGATCCACGTAATGATCTTTACGCCTTTTTCATCGAGCAGCTTGACGAGCTCGCGTCCGATCTCGGCTTTCTTCCACGCAAAGCCCTGCTCGTATGACGTGACCATGCACGGCATGAGGCCGATATTGAGTTCCTGCACTTCGCCGCCGGCATAGGCGAGCGGATAGAGCGTCATGTCGAGCGCGCCCTTGCGCAGCGCCGAAAATTGCGCCACCGTTTTCATCAGCGACGAGCCGGGATAGACCTCGAACTTGAGCGAGCCGTTCGTGCGCTTCTCGACTTCGGCGGCGAATTTCCGCGTGAGACGGTCGCGGAAGTCGCCCTTGTCGAGCGTGCCGCCGGGAAACTGGTGGGATATCTTGATGGTCTTGGCGTCAGCGGCGTAACCCATGCGGGATGCAGCCAGGATGGCGGGAGTTGCGGCGAGGCCTTGCAGTACTTTGCGGCGGGAAAGTGTCATGGCTGGTGTCCTCCTGTATCGATGCGATTGATCCCCTGGGCTGGCGTTCGAACGCCTATATTTGGGAATTTGCGCGCTTATTCTATGCCGTCCCGCGCGGCAGAACAAATTTCGCGGCCGCGCCGCGCGCGGATGCAATCAGATCTTTTGTTCGTAGCGCCGCACGCGCGTTTCGTCGACTTCGACACCCAGGCCGGCACCGGTCGGAATCGCGGCGTGGCCATCGGCGAATGACAGCGGCGCGTGCACGATGTCGTCGGCCAGATACTGGCTTGTCAGGCTGACGCCCCACGCGAGCGAGGGAATGGCCGCCGCGAGGTGCAATACCGCCGCCGTGCCTATGTTTGACTCGGCGACCTTGCACGCGAGGTTGACTTTCATGCCGAGCGATTCGCACAGCACCGCCGCCTGGTGGACCGGCCGCAAGCCGCCCAGCTTGATCGCCTTCAAACTGCCGCCGCGCGCCGCGTGCATTTCGTGGTGGCGCGCGATGTCCGCGATGCTGTGCACGCCTTCGTCGAAGCCGATCGGCACGCGGCTTGCCGCGGCGACTTTGGCCATGCCGGCCAGATCGGTGCCGCGGACCGGCTGTTCAAGAAAATCGAGCGACGTGTCGGCGACCGCGCGCACGTAGTCGATCGCTTCTTCGACCGTCCAACCCTGGTTGACATCGGCCGAGACCAGATTGCCGCCGCCCAACGCCGCGCAGATTCGCCGCGTGCGTTCGGCATCGGCAGCGGGCGTATCGACGCCGACCTTGATCTTGTAAGCGACGAAGCCTCCGGCGAGTTTGCGTTTGGCTTCTTCGACATCCGCATCGGCGTTGCCGGTGCCGATCAGCCACAGCGTGGGCACGCGCTCGCGCCGCTTGCCGCCCAGCAATTCGTAAACCGGTTTGTCGAGCGCGCGGCCTAACGCATCGTGCCACGCCATCTCGATCGCGGCCTTGGCGGCGTTGTTGCCGTACATCGCGCCATCCATGATCGAGCTTGCCGTTTCGACGGCGGCGAGCGGACAGTTCGCCAGCGCGGGCGCCATGTGGCGCACCGCGATGGTCATGCTTTCCATGGTCTCGCCGGTCATGGTCGGCGCGGAAGCCGCTTCGCCCCAGCCGACATGGCCCGCATCGGTTTCCATTCTGACGAGCACGTTGTCCGCGCTCGCAATCAGCACGCCGGCCATTTTCATCGGCTTCGCCATCGGCAGGCGCACCGCGATGGCGTCGACGCGTTTTATCCGGACGTGCGTGGCGAGTTGCGCCGGTGCGCGAGTATGGGCGACGGTGGTGGTCATGTGCGAACGCGGGCGTTGTCGATCGGCAGACTTAAATCTTGCCGATTTTTTTGACCGCCCCGGCCAGGCGTTTGTAATCGGCGTCGAAAAATTCCTTGAACGCCGGCGCGTCGCGATAATCGACCACGACGTCCGCCTTGTGCATCGCATCCTGAAACGCGGGATCCGCGACCGATTTGCGGATCACGTCGCGCAATTTGACCAGCGTTGCTTCGGGTGTGCCGGCGGTGGCGAACAATCCAACCCACAAATACGCTTCGACATCAAAGCCCGCTTCTTTCAGCGTAGGCGCATCGGGGACGGCCGGCGCGCGCTTCAGGCTGGAGACCGCCAGTACGCGCAGCTTGCCGCCTTTGACGTGCGGCGACACCGTGCCGAGGCCCTGCATAGTCGTGTCGACGTGGCCGCCCAGCAGTTGGATTACGGCCGGCCCGCCGCCCGTGGTCGGCACGTGGCGCATTTTTAATCCGGCGGCATCGAGAAACATCGCGAACGGCACGTGCGTAATGCTGTACGGGCCGGACGACGAGAACGACATTTCGCCATTGCGCGCCTTGGCGGCAGCGACGAGCTCGCTTATCGATTTGATCGGCTTTTCCGTCTGCACGGTAATCGTCAGCGGATCGGCGCTGAGCAACGCGAGCGGGGAGAGTTGTTCCAGTTTGTACGGAGACTCGATGCCGTACACCTTGTCTTTTTCGACGGCGAGATAAATATTCGGCGTCGTCACCAGCACGTTGTAACCGTCGGGCGGCTGGTTGGCAACGAACGCGGTGCCCGCGGCCGCGGTGCCGCCCGGCTTATTGAGCACCGGCGCGGGTTGCTTGTAGAGCTTTTCGATCACCGCACCGAGCGGTTGCGCATGGATCTGGTTCATGCCGCCCGGCGGATTCGGCACGATCAGGTTGATCGCGCGCGCGGGAAAATCCTGGGTGTGGCCGGCGGTTGCGATTACGGCAAGCGCGGCTGCGGGCAATAAACGGTACATGATTTCTCCTCGGTGGACGGCGGGCCGGCACGAGGTAGCGATGCCGCGCTTCGACCTGAGCGCGCACCGTAACGCTCAAGGCGTCACCATGTCAACCCGCGCGCCGTCCGCCGGTTGGCAATCGCCACGTTCTCCGTTACCTTACGACCTCGCTTCGTAACGCACTCCAAGGACGAACCATGTTCAACCCGTTCCAGCCTTTGCAGATGATCAAAACCGAAGTCTTCATGTCGATGCCGGCGAAGTTTCGCAAGAAATCGCGTTCCGCCTGGTCGGACCCCAACCGGCAGGGCGCCGAAGTCGAATGCTTTCTCGAAGGCCCGTCGTTCGATCGCGAAGGCAATTTGTGGTTTGTCGACATCCCGTTCGGCCGGATTTTCCGCATTACGCCGAAAAAAGACTGGGAACTCGTGACGCAATATGACGGCTGGCCGAACGGTCTGAAGATCCACAAGGACGGCCGAATTTTCATCTGCGATTACAAGGAGGGCCTGCTCGTTCTCGATCCGAAGACGGGCAAGATTGAAACCGTATTGCGCACCGCGTTCAGCGAAGGTTTCAAGGGACTGAACGATCTGCACTTCGCCGCCAACGGCGATCTCTATTTCACCGATCAGGGCCAGACCGGCATCGCCGATCCGACGGGGCGCGTCTACCGTCTCGACGCCAAGGGCCGGCTCGACCGCCTGTGTGACAACGTGCCGAGTCCGAACGGCATAACGCTGTCGACGACCGACAAGCATGTGTACGTCGGCGTCACGCGCTCGCAGCAGATCTGGCGCCTGCCGCTGATGGCCGACGGCACGATCTCGAAGACAGGCGTCGCGGTGCAGTTGTCGGGCGGCGTCGGCGGTCCCGACGGGGTGGAAATGGATTCCGAGAACGGTTTGCTCGTGTGCCAGTTGGGCGTCGGCGTCTGGCGCTTCGACAGCAACATGCTGCCCACCCATCTCATTTATTCCGAAGATCACAAGCATCATCACCTCGCGAACATCGCGTGCGGCGGGCCCGACAACAAAACGCTGTACATAACGGAGTCATTGTCCGGCGACATCCTCACGGCGAAGCTGCCGGTCGCCGGTAAAAAAATGTTCGCGCATCAATAACGCGCGGCGGCGGCTTAACCGCATGCATACAGCCGCGTTCCGCACCGGCGTGCGCGAATCGTTCGGCGTGCCGGGCGGCGTGATGGCCGCCAGCTATCTGGGCTTCGGCGCGCTCGCGTTTTCGAGCGGCATACCGGTGTGGATCGTCATCGTCTCGACGATCACGATATGGGCCTTGCCGGGCCAGCTCGTGATGGTCGACATGTGGCAGATCGGCGCGCCGATGATCGCGATTCTGCTCGCCGTCATGCTCACCAACGCGCGCTTCCTGCCGATGACCGTCACGCTGATGCCGGTGATACGCGCCCGCGGTCATCGCCCGTGGGTTTACTACCTGGCGGCGCAGTGCGTCGCAATGAGTTCGTGGGTTATCTGCATGCGCCGCGGTCCGGAGATGCCGGGCGCGGAGCGCATCGACTATCTGTGCGGGCTGGCGGCCGGTTTCATCGCGATCGGCGTGTGCGCCGGTGCGGTCGGCTATTACATTGCAGAGTCTATCCCCAAGGTGATGCAGATCGGCATGGTGTTTCTTGCGCCCGTATATTTCTTCGTGTTCCTGATCGTCGAGGTGCGCACGCGGATGGTGGCCATCGCGCTCGCCTGCGGCGGCGTCGCGGGCCCGCTTTTATTCCTGATAACGCCGCAATGGAGCGTGCTGCTTGCCGGTTTCATCGGCGGCACGCTGGCTTTTGCGATTCACCACACCTTGGAGCGTTCGCATGTCTGACATCGGCATCCTGCTGGTGCTTTGCGCGCTCGGTACGTACGCATGGCGCGGTCTGGGCGTGCTGCTGTCAGGGCGCATTTCGATCCATGGCGACTTGTTCACGTGGGTGACCTGCGTCACGTACGCGATGATCGCCGGCCTCGTGATGCGGATCATCGTGATGCCGAGCGGATTGCTCGCCACCAGCCTCGTGTGGCATCGCCTGCTGGCATGCCTGCTCGGGCTCGCCGCGTATTACGTCTTTCGGCGCAATTTGCTGGTCGCGGTCGCGCTCGGCGCCGGTTCGTTGATCGTGCTCAATTACCTGCGCTAGCGGGTACGCTATCTGAAACCGTACAATACGCTTTTCGGAAACCCCTTTGTCCCCCATTGACGTCAAGCGCGACGGCGACATCGCCACCGTCACGCTCAACAATCCCGGCAAGCTCAACGCGCTGACCATTGCAATGTGGCGCGAACTCGCGCGCGTGATGCGCGACCTGTCTGCGAACGACGCTTTGCGCTGCGTTGTGCTGCGCGGTGCGGGTGATGAAGCATTCGCCGCGGGCGCCGACATCGAGGAATTCGTCGCCGAGCGCGCAACGCTCGCGCAGGCCAGGACTTATCACCACGAATTCGTCGGCGGCGTATTGAAGGCGGTCGGCGAATGCCGGCACCCGACGGTCGCGATGATCCGGGGCGCATGCGTCGGCGGCGGACTCGAGATCGCATGCAATTGCGATTTGCGGATTTCCGGCGAATCGGGTCGCTTCGGCGTGCCGATCAACCGGCTGGGTTTCGCGATCGCGTACGACGAGCTCGCCGGTTTGCTCGCGCTCGCCGGCCGTGCGGTCGCGGCGGAAATCCTGCTCGAAGGCCGCGTCTGGGGCGCCGCAGAAGCTTTTGCGAAGGGATTGTTGACGCGGGTTGTGCCCGATGCCGAAGTCGAGCGCGAAGCGTACGCAACCGCGCGCCGCATCGCCGATGGCGCGCCGCTCGTCGCGCGCTGGCACAAACAGTTCATCCGCCGCCTGACCCTCAGCGCGCCGCCGCTGACCGCCGCCGAGAGGGACGCGAATTTCGATTATCTGAAGACCGATGATTATCGTCAGGGCATCGACGCATTCATCAACAAGAAGAAGCCGAAGTTCGAAGGCCGCTAGGCGGCCGTGATTGAGTGATTACGTAATTTAGCAATTGGTTTGCCAAGCGAATGATGATCATGCCGGGGACTGCTTAATCACTGAATCACCTAATCACTCAATCACTCAGGAATCAACCATGTCAGGACCGCTCTCGCATGTCAAAGTGCTCGATCTCTCGCGCGTGCTCGCAGCGCCGTGGGCCGCGCAGAATCTCGCCGACCTCGGAGCCGAAGTGATCAAGGTCGAGCGCCCGTTGAAGGGCGACGACTCGCGCGCCTACGCGCCGCCGTATCTCAAGGACGCGCAAGGCAAGGAGACGCGCGAGTCCGCGTATTTCTGCGCGGCGAACCGCGGCAAGAAGTCGATCACGATCAACATCTCGAAGCCCGAAGGCCAGCGGCTCGTGCGCGAACTCGCGAAACAATGCGACGTGCTGATCGAGAATTACAAAGTGGGCGATCTCGCGCGCTACGGTTTGGGCTACGACGACCTGAAGGCGCTCAATCCCGGCATCATCTATTGCTCCGTGACGGGTTTCGGCCAGACCGGCCCCGACAAGGACAAGCCCGGCTACGATTTCATGGCGCAGGGCATGGGCGGGCTGATGAGCATCACCGGCGAGCGCGACGACCTGCCGGGCGGCGGGCCGCAGCGCGTCGGCGTGCCCATCATCGATTTGACCACCGGCATGTACGCGACGATCGCGATCTGTGCGGCGATCGCCAATCGCGCGGTGACCGGCAAAGGGCAATGGATAGACGTGGCATTGCTCGATTCGTGCGTTGCGTTCCTCGCCAACCAGGCGATGAATTTCTTTGCGACCGGCGAGTCGCCGCGCCCGCTCGGCAACGCGCATCCCAACATAGTGCCGTACCAGACGTTCAAGACCGCCGACGGCGCGCTGATCCTCGCGTGCGGCAACGACAACCTCTTCAACAAGTTCTGCGATGTCGCCGGCTGCGCGCACCTCGCGAAGGACCCGCGCTTCTCCACCAACGGCGAGCGCGTGAAAAACCGCGACGAGATCACGCGTCTTCTGAATGAAGTTTTCCTGAAGCGCCCAACGCGGGAATGGGTGAAGCTGCTCGACGAAGCGGGTGTAGCCAACGGGCCGATCAATACGATAGAGAAAGTGTTCGATGAGCCGCAGGTGCAGGCGCGCGGGATGAAAATCGAACTGCCGCACGCCGGTGCCGGCAAAGTGCCGCTGGTGGCGAGCCCGATGAAATTTTCCGGCACGCCGATCAGGCACGAAATGCCGCCGCCGGTGCTGGGGCAGCACACCGATGAAATATTGAGCGGCGTGCTGAACAAAAATGCGGACGAGATTGCGAAACTGAAGGCCGGGGGGATTGTTTAGCGCCGGTGATTCGGCCGGCGGACGGTTTGGTCTTACAGCCACCGCCGTACTGCGTGTTTGTAGTCGGAGTAAGCGTCGCCGAACCTGGCCGCCAACGTCCGTTCTTCCGGCGCGATTTGAAACCGGTTGATATAAAGAACAAAGGCGACCGGACCCATTAGCGCCCAGACGTTGGACAGATATACCGTCCACGCGATCAGCACGAACAGTATCCCGACGTACATGGGATTGCGCGACATCCGGTAGATACCCGCGGTGACCAGCGCGGACGTTGCCTCCGGTTTTATCGGGTTGATGGTCGTTTTTGCGCGCCGAAACGATACCGCGCCCGCAACGTCAATGCCGAATCCGATCAAGGCGAGCGCCACGGCTATTGCCGCGCGCGGCACGCCGGAGACTTCAAGCGACGGCGTAGCCAACGAAATTCCCCACATCGCCATTACGACGAGCGCGGTTACGACGGGCGGAGGAACCTTGAGCTCTAGCGCGCGCATGTCGCGGAACAAAGCATCACCTATCGCCGGCTCGCATCTTAAGATCACGCAGCGCCGAAGCGGTGGAAAAGATCCAGGATAAATCCGCTAAATGCCGCCGCCCACGCGGCAAGCCCGACGTACAGAAAGACCAGTGGCAGGAATCCGAGAAAATCGAATTGCATCGCCGCGATCATCTCGTGGGTGCTGGCTGCATACATGCCGATGGGAAAAACCGCGCCCCAGTACAGCGGGTCGTATTTCAGCGGGAAGCGCTTGAATGCGTAGCGCCACAGCGCGAGGATGACCAGCATCGGTATCCACCAGGTGCCGGTCGCCCAATAGAAGACCGTGAAGCCCTTAAGAAAGGGCAGCAGCGAAAGCAGAAACGGCGCGTCGGGCGCATTGATGATCAGCAGCGATCCCGCCAGCGTGGAAATTGCCATGGCGCCCATGTTGATCCAGTACGGCGGCGACAGATCGCCGGGGGCAAGCCGGAAGAACGTATAGCGATAGAAAATAAGCGACATCATCCAGATATAAAGCATGCCGCCCCACAGCCACATCGAGAGCGCGAGAAAATTCAGCTCCAGTTTATGCGGCTGGCCGATACGGGCGGCGAGCAGTGCGCTAAGTACCGCGATCGATTGGGTGGACACTACCGCGAGCAGCCAGGCGCCGTTGATTCCCTGATCGAGGGTCGGTTTGTTTTCCTTGATGGTGAAGGCCGCAAAAATCGTGTAAGTCAATCCGATCCAAAGCGTGATTGCCATGACCCAGAGCCCGATAGCCGCGTGGAAGTCGGCCGCGAGCACGACGAACTGGCTGCCCAGCACGCTGGATGCCGCCACGGTGGTGAAAAAACCGGGCCCGCGCAAATGATCGACCATGTCGGAGAAGAAGCGGCGCGGGTAGCGGATCACGCGCAGCACGGTCAAAACCCATAACGCGGCGTAGACCACGATATTCAATTGGAACAATACTCGCGCCACGACCGGCATGGCGAGCAGGTGGGCGGCGAGAGAGACTATGCCGGTCGCCATGACCATGCCGAAATACGCAGGGGACAGGTCGGCCAGCCCGGTGGGTGTATTCCCGTCCGGTGAAGTGCTCCGAACCGCAGCGTCGGGCGTAAGCGATCGAGGTTCCAAGACCTAGAGTATTCCCTCGATAAATTTCCACTCCGCCGGATCGACCGGCGTAATCGATAACCGGTTGCCGCGCTGCAGTAGCTGCATTTTCGCAAGCTGCGGATAGCCGCGCAGTTCCGGCAGCGGCACCAGCCGCGTTTTCTTGACGAGCTTGACGTCGACGTGCACCCAGCGCGGATTCTCGCGCGTAGCTTTCGGGTCGAAGTAATCGCTCTTGCGGTCGAACTGGGTTTCGTCGGGATAGGCGAGCTTGCTCACTTCGGCGATGCCGGCGATGCCCGGCACTTCGCAGCTCGAATGGTAAAACAATACCCGGTCGCCGAGCTGCATCTGGTCACGCATGTAGTTGCGCGCCTGATAATTGCGCACGCCGAACCACGCCGTGGATTTCTTCGGCGCGCGCGCGAGATCGTCGATACTGAATTCGTTAGGTTCGGATTTCATCAGCCAATAGCGCATGAGGTCTCCGTGGTAATGAGTGATGGGCGATGAGCGATGGGTATTGGGTTATCCGTAATGAGGTAGGGTTGAAATTACCCATTGCTCATTGCCCATTCCTCATCACCGGTTCGCTTTTCAGATTCTAAAGCAGGCACGGCGCACTCTGCGTTAAGATTGCGAGCGGTAATAAAACATCATTTCGCCCTTCAGGAGAGGTCATGATACGCAAGCTGAGAACGGAACGCGACAACCAGCAGTGGATGCTCGATCTTGCGTTGAACATGCGCGGACGCGTGCAGAATTTCGAGCGCGACGATCTCGAAGTGCCGGCCGGCAAGCGCGCGCGCAATTACCGCATGCTGCCCAAGGTGTGGCGCGAGGCCGCCGAGCGCAACGAACTGCTGGCCCGCCGCGCGGAAGCGCAGGGCGCCAACGCGACTGCGACTCACCATTACGATCATGCGATCGAAGGTTACCGCATGGCGCAGCACCCGATTTTTTTCGACAACCATCCGGTCAAGAAAGCGCTCTATCGCAAGCTGAACGAAACGGTGGACCGGCGCTCGGCGGTTGCGAGCTACCCGATCGAACGCATCGAAGTGCCGTTCGACGACGGTAAAACCATTTCGTGCCTGTTTCACCTGCTGCCGGACCGGCGCAAGGCGCCGGTGGTGATTTATGTGCCGGGCATGGACCAGTCGAAAGAAGTGTTTCCGAAGGCGAGCCACAACATCGCGCTGTCGCGCGGTTTTCACGTGCTCGCGATCGACGGTCCCGGCCAGGGCAATTCCAACATCCAGAAAATCCGCGCGGTAGGCGACAACTACGAGCGCGCGGGCGCGGCGGTGATCAGTTACCTGATGAAGCGGCCCGAGGTCGACAAGAAAAAAATCGCGATCTACGGCATCAGCATGGGCAGCTACTGGTCGCTGCGGCTCTCGAGCTACGACCATAGAGCGGCGGCGGTCGTGAGTTCGGTGGCGTGCTTCAATCCAAACAACACGATCTTCACTCAATCCTCGCCGCGCTTCAAGCAGATGTTCATGTACATGGCGGGCTACGACAACGAGGAGAAATTCGACGTCGAAGTCGCGCGCGGCATGACGGTGCGCGGCTACCTCGACAAGATCAAATGCCCGACGCTGCTCGTGACCGGCGAATTCGATCCGCTGTGCCCGCTCGAAGACGCGGTCGAGGCCTATGAAGATTTGAAAGTGCCGAAGGAAATGTGGGTGTTCGAGAACCAGTATCACCCGCTGTGGGGCATCAACAATCTCGGCGGCATGGATTGCCACGATTACGTGCTCGACTGGCTGAAGGGCTTTTTCTCAGGCAAGCGAGCGCCGAAGAAAAGCGGGCGCATCGCTTACATCAAGGAACATGGCGACGGGCCGTGGGGCAAGTGCGAATGGACGCCGCCGATCAGGCGCGGGCAGGCTTATTTCTGACCGTCATCCCCGCGCAGGCGGGGATCCAGTAGCTTCTCTTTTGCCGAATTCTTTTTCTGGACTCCCGCCGTCGCGGGAGTGACGAGTCTCTTAGCCGATCACCATCGCAAGCCGGCCTGTCGTCGCGTTGCGACGTATGAGGTCGTGCGCTTCTTCGACGCGGGCCAGCGTAAAAGTCTGCGTCACCACCGGCTTGATGCGCTTCAAACGCACGAGCTCCAGCGTCTGCGCGATTTCGGCCGCATTCACGTAGCGCGATGAATGCAATTCGAGGCCACGGTGCAGAAACTCGACCGGGTTGACGGTAAATCCCGGGTCCACGCCGTAAACCGGTTGCGGCTGCGCGCCTATGATCACGAGGCGGCCGCCCATCGCGAGCGATTGCAGCGCGCCTTCGAGCGTAACGCGACTCGCTACTATGTCGATCGCGGCATCTACGCCGAGTCCGGCCGTCAGCGCTTTGACCGCGTCCGGCAGTTTCGCATTGCGCGCATCGATGATTTCATCCGCGCCCATGGATTTCGCGAGCGCCAACTTGTCGTCGCCGATGTCGGCGGCAAGCACGCGCGCGCCGCACAGCCTGGCCATCTGCACCATGTGAATACCGACGCCGCCGCCGGCGCCGACGATCAGCACGCTCGCGCCGGGACCGAGGCGCGCTTCCTTGCGGCAGGCGTGATAGGGCGTGGCGATCGCGTCTGATGCGACCGCGGCATCGACGTGCGACACACCGTCGGGAATCGGCACCGTGTTGCGCTCGGGCAGCACGACGTATTCTGCGTAGCCGCCGTCAGTCGCGGCGCCGATATTGCCGCGCTGATTCAAGCACAGCGTTTCGCGGCCGGCGCGGCACTGCTTGCATTGCCCGCACGTGAGATAAAAATGATTGGTCACGCGCTGCCCGACTTTTACGGTGCGCACCGCGGCGCCGACCTCGACGACATCGCCGGCGATTTCGTGGCCCGGTATGCGCGGGTAAGAGGTGACGCGACCCGGCGTCGCGATCAGGTTGACGACCGTGAGGCCGATGCCGCACGCGCGCACGCGCACGAGCACGTCGGCGGGGCCAACTTGCGGCATCGGCATCTCGGCAAGCTCGAGTGGTCGACCGGGCGCGCGCAATAACATCGCTTTCATCGCTTGAGTTCCCGGCACCTGGATCGTTGTCAGCGTCAAATTATGGACGGTGCCGTGACGTCAGTCCATCGCGATACCGAGGCGCTTGCCCAGTGCGCCCCATTTGTCGGCTTCCCTGCGCATGAACGCCGCGAACTGATCCGGATTGCTGGCGACGATTTGGTTGCCCTGCGCAACGAGCGTGCGGCGGACTTCGGAGATTTCAAGCACCGCGGAAATTTCCGCCTGCAGCCGGTCGATAATCGGCGCCGGCGTGCCCGCCGGCGCGAGGTAGCCGTACCAGATCAGCGCTTCGTAGCGGGGAACGCCGGATTCAGCGATGGTCGGGATTTCCGGAAAAGCCGGCGAGCGCTTCAAGGCGCTGATCGCAAGCGCGCGCAATTTGCCGGCTTTCCACAGCGGCGCGCCATTGACCGGGTTGGAGTAGGCAACCTGGATCTCGCCGCTCAGCAGCCCGCTCACGATCGCGGTGACGCCTTTATACGGCACGTGCGTCATGCGCAGGCCCGCCATCGAGTTCAGCATTTCGATCATCAGGTGCGGCGAACTGCCTGGACCCGACGAGCCGTAGTTGAGCTTGCCGGGATTTTCCTTCGTGTAGGCGATGAATTCCTTCATCGTCCGCGACGGGAACGACGGGTGCACGAGGAGCACGAGCGGAGTCGCAACGACTTCGGTGATCGGCGCAAAATCGTTGAGCGGATCGTACGGCAGCCGGGTGAAAAGCTGCGCGCTTTGCGCGTGCGTCGAAAATACCAGTAACAACGTGTACCCGTCGGGCGCCGCTTTGGCCACGAGATCGGTGCCGACTATGCCGGACGCGGCGGGCCGGTTGTCGACGACGACGGCGTGTCCGAAGCGGTCGGCCAGGTGCGCGCCGATCAGGCGCGCCATGTAGTCGCTGCCGCCGCCGGGCATCAGCGGCACGATGACGCGTACGGGACGGTTCGGATATCCATCGGGCTGCGCGCTCGCCTGAGCCGCAAATAAAACGCCGATGCACAGGCCGCGCAGAATGCGCATGACGAGCGACGTTGACCTCCTTACCGGGAATACCTCTGCGGGTAATTTGCGCACAGCGTGAATAGTGCACCAAGCAGCGAAATTGCGAAACCGTGCGGCGCGGGATTCGTGCCGGGGGCCACGCGGTGGGTTAATATCGCGACTCCGTTTCAATGCAGGCGTGCCTCGATATGGCCAAAACCGTCGCCGCGATTTCTCCCGTCATGCGCAAACTGAGCGACTATATTGCGCGCGCGCCGCGCCGACGGTTGCCGGCGAATGTCATGGAGCGTGCGAAATATCACGTGCTCGATACACTGGCAGCGATGGTGTCGGGCGCGCCCTTGTTGCCGGGCCGGCGCGCGATCGAGTACGTGAGTGCATTGGGCGGCGTGCCGGAGGCCGGCATAGTGGGCAGCCGGGTAATCACGGCGGCGGCGAACGCGGCGCTGGCGAACGGCATGCTCGCCCACGCGGACGAAACCGACGACGCTTATTACCTTGCGCTCGTGCATCCGGGTTGCAGTATCGTGCCCGCGGCGCTCGCCATGGCCGAGCGCAATCGTCGCAACGGGACCGCGTTATTGCGCGCCGTGGTGCTGGGCTACGACGTTTGCGCGCGCATTTCCAAAACGCTCGGCATCGAGCGCTTTCGCAGCGCCGGCCATTCCACTCACAGCTATGGCGGTACGTTCGGCGCGGCCGCGGCGGCCGGCGCGCTCGCCGGAATCAATGCCGAACAGGCGCGTTACCTGCTGTCGTATGCGGCGCAACAGGCATCGGGACTCTCGTGCTGGGCGCGCGATGTCGAGCACATTGAAAAGGCGTTCGATTTCGGCGGCATGCCGGCGCGCAATGGCGTCACCGCGGCGACCATGGTGGCGAGCGGATTCACCGGCGTCGAGGACGTGTTTGCCGGTGACCGCGGATTTTTCCACGCGCACAAAAGCTACGCGCAACCGGCCCTGCTCGTTAAGGGACTCGGCCGCGAGTTCGACATCATGCAGACCGCGATCAAGCGCTGGCCGGTCGGCTACCCTATTCAGGCGCCGCTCGATGCGTTGTCGAATCTGATGGCAGCGCACAAGGTGACGGCGAAAGACGTCGCGCACGTGATGATCACGCTCGACGATCAGGGCGCACGCACGGTCAGCGGCCGCCGCATGGCCGACATCAATATCCAGCACTTGACAGCACTCATGCTGATCGACGGCGATATCACATTTGCCTCATCGCACGATGCGAAACGCGTGCGCGATCCCGCGGTGCTGAAGCTGCGCAATTGCATCGAGCTCAAAGGCAGTGCCGCGCTCGGCAAGGCGAAAACGACGCAGGCCATAGTCGAAATCACCACGCGCCAGGGCAGGCGCATGCAATATCACACGAAAGCCGTACGCGGCAGCGCGACCAATCCGATGACGCGCGAGGATGTCGCCGGCAAGGCCCGCGGCTTGCTCGAGCCGACGCTGGGCGCGCATCGAGCGAGGGAACTCATCAAGGCGGTGTGGAATATCGAACGCATGCCGGACCTGCGACAATTGCATACGCTGTTGCGTCCGCAGTGAGCGCGGCTGCACGCTGATTTTGAGGGGGAGGACAGTCCAATGTCGATAACGAAGTCACTGGCGATCGCGCTTGCGCTCGTCGCCGGCGCCGCGGTTGCGCAAAGCCCTGCGTACCCCGTGAAGCCCGTGCGCCTGGTCGTGCCGTCGTCGCCCGGCGGCGGCACCGACATTCTCGCACGCGTGCTTGCGCAGAAAATGTCGGAAAGCCTCGGCCAGCAGTTCGTCGTCGAGAACCGGCCGGGCGCGGGCCAGGTCATTGGCATCGAAGCCGTCGCGCGGTCGGCGCCCGACGGCCATACGCTGCTGATGGCGGCGAGCGCGATCGTGATCAACGAAGTGCTGTACGCGAAACCGCCGTACGACACGCTGCGCGATTTCGCGCCGGTCACGCTCGTTGCATCGCTGCCCAATATTCTCGTCGTGCATCCCGCGTTGCCGGTGAAGTCCGTGCGCGAATTGATCGCGCTCGCGAAAACGCGTCCCGGCCAGCTCAACTACAGTTCCGCCGGCAGCGGCACCTCGCCGCACCTGTCGATGGAATTGTTCCGCCTGATGGCGGGCATCACGCTTACGCATGTTCCGTACAAAGGCACCGGACCGGCGACGGTCGATCTCGTGGCGGGGCAGGTGCAGTTGTCGATGCCCAACGTGCTCACGGCGTTGCCGCAGATCAAAGGCGGGAAACTGCGCGCGCTCGGTGTGACGAGTGCCAAGCGCGCGACCGGGTTGCCGGATATTCCGGCGATTGCGGAAACAGTGCCCGGTTATGAGGCGATCCAGTGGTACGGCTTACTGGCGCCGGCCGGCACGCCGCGCGAGATTGTCGGCAAAGTGCAGGCCGAGACCGCGCGCATACTCGTGCTCCCGGAAGTGAAAGCGCGGCTCGCCTCAGACGGCGCCGATGCCGTGGGCAACCGTCCCGATGAGTTCGCCGCGTACATCCGTGCGGAACTCGCGAAGTGGGGCAAGGTCGTGAAGACCGGCGGCATCACGCTGGAATGATTAAAACCGGTGATGAGTTATGGGGAATGGGTATTGCGCATCACCCATCGCTCATTGCCCATTACCAAAAAAATGCGGCGTGAACGCCGCATTTTTTTGAAAGGGTCCCCCGCAGATGCCGTTGAGCCCGCATCTTGAACCAAAGGCTCAAGTGGTCGCTTTCCGGGCGCATCAGGCGCTTCCTGTCGGACGCGCACAACAGCACCGCTATGGTCCGCAACCAGTTAACAAATATTGGTTCAAAGACTTTAAGGCCCTGACGAACACCGCAGGGGGTAGAACCTGCAACGCTAGAACAGTTTTTCCTGATCGGCGAGCGCCTGATCGAGCGTTGTCTCGATGCCGGCCATTCTACGCTTGAACTCGGACACGTCAAAACTGCCGAGCCGGGTGGTGAGGAATTCGTGCGAGATGTTGAGTGCGGCCATGATCGCGATGCGGTCGAGGCCGTTGATCTTGCCCTGGTCCTTGATCTCCTGCATCTTGCGATTCAGGTAATCGACCGCTTCCTGCAGCGACTTTTGTTCGTCAGGTTCGCACGCGACGCGAAATTCGCGCCCCATGATGCTGATTTGCATGCCTGTCGTGTCGGCGCTCACGTTTATTCTTCGGGAATCTGCGCGAGCAGCGATTCCAGGCGCGTTTTCGCGTCGCCGATTTTCTCGTTCAACTGCTTGTTGTCGTTATGCGCGCTTGCGAGTTGCTGGCGCAACTCGTGGTTGTCCGAACGCAACCGCTGACACAGCATCACGAACTGGTTTATTTTTTCTTCGAGCGATTTGAGTTCGACGTCCATGGCGACACTATAGTTTCAAAAATCCTGATTAGTCAACACCTAACGCTCATTTTTGAATGTGGTTTGCCACTACGTGTACGCGGCATGAGAGAGCCATTACCCTGATTTCTTAGGCGGTTCCGCATATTGCCGCGCACCACGCGGATTTTCGCGTCGACGCGTGGACTTATCGGGTTCGCCGCCCGCCGTCAGGGTAAAATTGCCGCAGTCGTCGCGGGGTTAAAAACCTGCGGCGGCGCGGTTCCAGGTGCCCGGGCTGAGATCTTCGGCTTGGGATAATCGGGAAACAAGTGCGGCAAAGCGGGATGTGCAATCACATCCTGAATTGCCAATTCTTGTGCTGCCCCCGCAACGGTAATTGAGCGTGGGCGCGCCACTGTGCCACTGGGTTAAAAGCCCGGGAAGGCGGCGCGTCAAATCTCACAAGCCCGTAGACCGGCCTCGAACCACTGGGTAAGGTAATGCCGCGGGGAAGCGGCGTTCGCGTACTGCTACCGGTCCGATGAATGTTTTTCTCCGTGGTGTTTCCTTGTGTGAGTGATCCGCGCGCGGCGGGCGTGCGTCAATTCGGGGAAATATCATGCAATCATTGGGTCGTTTCAATCGCAGTCAGTTCTGGTTTCCGGTAATAGTTTTTTCCGCAATCGCAGCATCACCCGGTCATGCGCAGGTCAAGGCGCCGGCCACGCTGGCCGATGAAGTGGTCGTCACCGCCACGCGTTTTAAAGAGCCGCAACACGAGGTGCCCGTCGGGGTCACCGTGATCGATGCGGAGCAGATCCGCGCGAGCACCGCGGCGTCGGTGCCGGAACTGCTCATGCAGGTTCCCGGCATCCACGTGCGCGACAACTCGGGTTCGCCCAACCAGCAGGTCGATATGCGCGGGTTCGGCATTTTCGGCGATCAGAATACGCTGGTGCTGCTCGACGGCCGGCGCATCAGCGAAAACGAACAGGCCAGCGTCAACTGGGCCGCGATACCTCTGTCCGCGATCGAGCGCATCGAGATCATGCGCGGCAGCGGCGCGGTTTTATATGGCGCGGGCGCGACCGGCGGCACGATCAACATCATCACCAAGGCGCCGGCGCTCGATCGCAAGTCGGCTTTTCTCGGCGCGGGCACCGCCACCTACAACACGTCTGATCTGCGCGCCGGTTTCAACCTTGCCGGCGGCAGCGCCGGCCTGATAGTCAACGGCAGCCATCTGGCGACGGACAACTATCGCGCGAACAACCAGTTGCGCCAGGACGATGCGCAAGCCGATCTGCGCTACACCGGCGCGCGCGGCACCCTTTATGCAAAATTCGGCGGCGACGATCAGCAGTTGCAATTGCCCGGGTCGCTAACCCAGGCGCAGATCGCCGTGAATCCGCGCCAGGCCGCCACCCCCGGCGACTTCAGCCACATCTCCGGCGGTTACGGCAACCTCGGCGGCGAACTCATGCTGGGGGACGCGGAACTCGCGCTGGATGCCGGCTATCGCGGCAAGCAGGCGAACTCGGCATTTTTTGTCGCCACCGCGTTCCGCAACAACATCAGCAGCCAAGTCGCGGTTACGAGCGTGACGCCGCGCGCGAAGATTCCGTTTACTTTCGGCGGCGTACCGAACACGCTGGTCACCGGTGTCGACTGGGACGACTGGAATTTCGATTCGACCGCCAGCGCCTTCGTCAGCCATTCGGTCGCGACGCAACGCGATTCGGCGTGGTACTTGCAGGACACCCTGGCGCTCGGCAAGGCCACCGTGCTGTCGATTGGCGGGCGCACGCAGCGCACGAGCTATAACGTCGCGGAAATCATCGGCGGTGCGGCGGCGACGCGGGACCGCGACTTTCGCGCGTATGAAATCGCTGCGCGCCACAAGTTGACCGACGTATGGTCGGTTTACGGCAAGTTCGGCACCAGCTTCCGGCTGCCCAACATCAACGACAACTTCAATCTCTTTACCGGCGCGATCGCATTGCTCGAACCGCAAACTTCGCACGACCGCGAAATCGGCGCCGAATTGAAGCTCGGCCGCGCCGCCTACCGGCTCGCGCTGTACAGCATCGATACCAACAACGAGATCCACCTCGACCCGATCGCGTTCAACAACGTGAACCTGCCGCCGACCAGGCGTTACGGGGCGGAACTCGAAGGGAAGTGGAATTTTTCGCCGGCGCTGAGCGTGTCCGCCAACTACACGTACACAGTCGCCAAGTTCCGCAGCGGCAGCTTCGGCGGCATCGACGTCGCAGACAAGGATGTGCCGCTGGTGCCGCATGCGATGGCCAATCTCGGCGTTTCATGGCAATTTCTGCCGCGCACGCACCTAAACGCACAGGCCAATTACGTTGGCGAACAGCGGTTCGATAGCGATGAGACGAATACGTTCAACGCGAAGATGCCGGGCTATACGCTGGTCGACCTCAAGCTCTCGCACGAGTACCGCGGCTGGTCATTCAACACGGGCGTCAAAAACCTGTTCAACGAAAAATATTTCACCTACGGCGTGTTTACGGGGTTCCCGACTTTCAACGCGTACCCCGCGGCGGAACGCTCGGTGTTCGTTTCCGCGCAATACGATTTCCGCTAGGGATTCGATGGCCCCGTCGAACGGCGTCGCGCGCAAGCGCGGCGCCGTTTTCTGCTATTGTTGCGCCCATGCAACAAATGACCAGTTCGGAATTATATTTGCGCCTGTTGAAATACGTCGCCGCCTACTGGCGCGTCTTCGCCTTGTCCCTGCTCGGCATGGTGATAGTCGGGCTGACCGAGGTCGCGCTGCCCGCGTTGATGAAGCCATTGCTCGACGGCACGTTCGTGCACAAGGACCAGGAGTTGATGCGCTGGATGCCGGCGGTGATCATCGCGCTGGTGGCGGTGCGCGGTGGCGCGGAGTACATGGCGTCTTACAGCATCAACTGGGTCGGCAACAAGCTCGTGATGGACTTGCGCGAAGCGATGTTCGGCAAGCTGCTCGGGCTGCCGACGCCGTACTACGATGATCATGCGAGCGGCAACCTGATTTCGAAGCTCACTTTCGACGTGACCCAGGTCACCGCGGCGGCGACCAGCGTGTTGACGGTGATATTCAAGGACTCGGTGTCGCTCGTCGGTTTGCTGGTCTACATGTTGTGGCTCAACTGGAAGCTCACGCTGCTCGCGCTCGTGATGACGCCGTTGATCGTCGGCGTCGTGCGCCTGATCAGCGTGCGTCTGCGCACGAGCAGCCGGTCGGTTCAGCAGGCGATGGGCGATGTGACGCAGGTACTGCAGGAGACGATCGAAGGTCACAAGGTGGTCAAGCTCTTCGGCGGCCAGCGTTACGAAGCCACGCGCTTCGGCGAGCAGGTGAACCGCGTGCGCCGCTTCATGATGAAGCAGACGACCGCCGCCGCCGCGAGCGTGCCGGTCGTGCAGCTGCTCGCGGGTGTTGCCCTGGCCGCGATTGTTTATCTCGCCACGCAGCAGTCGAGCGCCAATGAAATCACCGTCGGGGAGTTCGTTTCATTCGTCACGGCGATGCTGATGCTGACCGCGCCGCTGAAACGCGTCACCGGCGTCAACGAGCCTTTGCAGCGCGGGCTTGCCGCCGCCGAAAGCGTGTTTGATCTGATCGACCAGCCCGGCGAAAGCGACCCGGGGCGCACCTCGGTTACGCGCGTCGACGGCGAAATCCGTTTCGACAACCTGGGTTTTACTTACGCAAATTCCGATCGACCTGCGCTCGAAGGCATAACGTTGACGATCAATCCGGCCGAAACCGTCGCATTGGTTGGCGCATCCGGCGGCGGCAAGAGCACGCTCGCCAATCTCGTGCCGCGCTTTTACCGGCCGACCGGCGGGCGCATCCTGCTCGACGGCCACGATCTCGAGACGCTCACGCTGGCGAGCCTGCGCGCCAACATCGCGCTCGTAAGCCAGGACGTCGTGCTGTTCAACGACAGCGTCGCGGCGAACATAGCGTACGGCGTGATGCGCGATACCAGCGAGGCGGACATCGTGAAGGCCGCAGAGGCTGCGCACGCGATGGAGTTCATCCGCGCAATGCCGCAGGGACTCAACACGCTCGTCGGCGAAAACGGCGTCAGGTTGTCCGGCGGCCAGCGTCAGCGGCTCGCGATTGCGCGAGCGCTGCTCAAGAACGCGCCGGTGTTGATACTCGACGAGGCGACGTCGGCGCTCGATTCGGAATCCGAGCGCCACGTGCAGGCGGCGCTCGAAACGCTGATGCGGGGACGCACGACCATCGTGATCGCGCACCGGTTGTCCACGATCGAGAATGCCGGTCGCATCGTCGTGCTCGACGGCGGCCGCATTGCCGAAATCGGCAGCCATCGGGAGCTGCTCGCCGCGGGTGGAATCTACGCGCGGCTTTACGAAATCCAGTTCGCGCCGGGCCGAGTGGTCGCGTAGTGGTCAGCGCGCGGGCGGCTCGTCGGCTGCGAGGGCATCGGCCGCCGACGCCACGTTTCTGACAGAATAGCCGCTCAACCACCACAGGAGGCTGCCGGGCAGGCTTGCCGCCGCGAGTGTCAGCCCGAACAGGACGGATACTGCAAACGCAGCGCTGGCCGGGACGTTGATGAAACCGAACGCCACCACCATCGCGCCTTCACGCACGCCCCAGCCCGCGATCGAAATCGGCACCACCGTTACGAGGATGACCGGCGGCACCAGCAGGATGCAATCGAGCAGGCCGATGTCAAGCTGCATCGCCCGCGCGAGGCAATACACGATTACCGCAAAACCGACGAAACTCAGCACCGACAACAGGATCGCCGGCAGCGCGTAGCGCGCGTCGAACGTGACATTGCGGGCGAGTGCGGCCAGGGCGAGCAGGGCGCGCACCGCGCGCCAGCGCGTGACCGCCTGCGGCAACCGCCGCAACGCGAGAAATGCGCCGAACCCGGCCACGCCTGCGCAGATCACGGTCGACAACGCCCACCGCGCGACCGGATCGGTGACGATATCGAAGAGCCACGGCAGCCCCGCCGCGCTCAACAGCAGCAGCGAAAAAAGCGTCACCGCACGATCGATGATGACGGTGTTGGCGGCGGCGCCGAAAGTCAGTCCTGCACGGTAGGCGCACCAGACGCGCACTGCATCGCCGCCCACCGACGACGGCAGCGCCTGGTTGAAAAAATGCCCGATCAGCACTACCTGCAGCGCCGTTTTGAAACCGAGATGCGAGCCGTTGGCTTTCACCACCGCGAGCCAGCGCATCGTATGCAATAGCGCGATCGACAGCGCGATCGCGATCACTAAAAGCAGGGTCAGCGCATCGACTTTGGCGAAATGCGCGACGACCCCGCGCACGTCGAATGCGCGCAACACGATTCCGATAAGCACGACCGAAATCGCGATCTTGACGAGCGGCTTGACGAATTTCATGCGGCGGTGCGGTTGAAATAGTTGCGCACGATATCGAGAATTCGGGCCGCCGCGCGACCGTCGCCGTATGGCGAGCCGCCGCGCGCCATGCGAGCGTATGCCGCATTGTCGCGCAAGAGTTCAGTCGTGGCCGCCACAATGGCCTCGCGTTGCGTGCCCGCTATTTTCGCGACGCCGAGCTCGACTGCTTCGGGCCGCTCGGTCACTTCGCGCAGCACCAGCACCGGCTTCGCCAGCGCCGGCGCTTCCTCCTGGATGCCGCCCGAATCCGTCAATATCAGCCGTGCCTGTTGCATCGCCGCCACGAGATCGGGATAGACCAGCGGTTCGCTGAGCGATATCTGAGGGTGGTCCGCGAGCAGCTTGTCGACCGTCGCGCGCACGTTCGGATTGGGATGTACGGGATAGAGCACTTTCAACTGCGGAAACTCGCGGCACAAGTCGAGCACGGCATTGCATATATTGACGAGCGGCGCGCCGAAATTTTCGCGCCGGTGCGCGGTCAGCAGAATGTCGTGGTCGAACCGCCGCGCCGGCACGCGCGCAAGTTTCGCCGTCGTGAATTGGAGCGCGTCGATCACCGTGTTGCCGGTGAGGTGAACGCCGGCCGGGTCGGCATGCTCGGCGAGCACGTTGGCGCGCGCACGCTCGGTCGGGCAGAAATGCAGTTTAGCGAGCCGCGTGACCGCGACCCGGTTGAATTCCTCCGGAAACGGATTCGCGATGTCGAACGTGCGCAGGCCCGCTTCAACGTGGGCGAATGGAATGCCGCGGTAAAAGCAGCTCAGCCCGGCGCACATCACGGTGGTCGTGTCGCCCTGCGCCAACACGAGGTCGGGTTGGGCAGTGGCAAAGTATTGCTCGAACGACTGCATGAGTCGCGCCGTCAACTCGCCCAGCGATTGGTTGTCGCTCATGACCTGCAGGTCCCGGTCGACGCCGATCTCGAACCACTTCAAAAGCGGCGCGAGCATGTCGCGGTGCTGGCCCGAGCCCAGCACTTCGACGGCCAAGCCCGCGGCGCGCAGCGCGAGTATCACGGGCGCCATTTTGATGACTTCGGGGCGCGTGCCGACGATGCAGGTGATTTTCTTGTTCACGATATAGGCAGGGCGGCGCGCGTTTGGCCGCCGGGGCTCATTCTAATCCGCGCACGCGCCATGCCACCAATTTCCTGAGCAGGCGCGTCGTGTTGCCGCCGACATCCATTTTGCTCGCGCTCTGCTTCAAGTCATAACGCAGGTCGAGCGGGATTTCGCACATTTTCGCGCCGAGATGGTTGAGCTTGAGCAAGAGCTCGACCATGCACGCAAACCCGCGTTCCTCGATCAACCTTGCACCGTAATGAGCGCGGGCCCGTTGCAGCAGCGCGACGCGGTAACCGCGAAAACCGCAAGTGTAGTCGAGCACGCCGGGACACCAGTGCAGCAGTTTGAACAGCGTCGCCGCGCCCAGGCTCAGGACCTGGCGATGCGGCGCGACGCCGGCCACGCGGGCGCCGCGGCGGTAGCGCGACGCGATCACGACGTCGAAGCCGCGGTCGAGGGCCGCGAGCATCTCGGCGAACTGGCGCGGGTGGTGGGTGTCGTCGCAGTCCATGATGAACAGTACGTCGCCGGCGTTGCCGTGTTCGGTGACGTGCGCGATCAGGCAGCGCAGACCTTCGCCGAGCCCCATGTTGACCGGTTTGCCGATGACTTCGACGTTTAGATCCATTTGCCATTCGAGCGCGCGCTCGACCGTGCGGTCCGTGCAGCCGTCGTTGTAGAGCACGATGCGATAGTCGGCGTTAGCATCGGCGAGGACTTCCTTGAAGCGCGGAAACAGCGCCGGTATCGTGGCTTCCTCGTTATAGGCGGGCAACCCGATCCAGAGCGTGCGCCCCGCCGGGTTCGCTGACATCAAATGCCCGTCCGCTGCGCATTGCAGCGCAACTGCTTTAAAATGCCGGCACCGCAGCGAACGCGCGGCGGCGGGCAATATGCGGCGGCGTTGAGTGCCGTTGACAAGATGAATCCGACTCCCTATTCAGCGAAAACCTGGTGGTGGCTGTACGCGGCCGCCGCCTTGAGCTTGTATACGACGCTCTGGCTCCCCTATATCGGCGAGGAAGCGGTTTATACCATTACGTCGCTCGAAATGCGACTCAACCACGATTTCTTCGTGACCACCCTCTACGGCAACAGCTACGGCCGGCCACCGCTGCTTAACTGGCTCATCATTCCGCTCGCCGAAATCCTCGGTTGGGACCGCATGTTGCTGGCATCGCGCCTCGTGACGGCGACCGCGACCGTCATTACGGGCCTCATCGTTGGCTGGCTCACGCTGAATCTTACCCGAAACCGCGCGCTCGCCGCATTCGCCGCAGCGGTTTTCTTGAGCGGCGACGCGCTGTTTTACCGCGGCTGGCTCGCGTATGCCGATTCGCTGATGACGCTCGGCGTGTTCGGCGCGATCGCCTGCCTGTGGGTCGCGGTTTTGCGCAAAGAGGGTGCATTGATATGGCTCGCGGTGCTGCTCGTCAGCGGCGGATTTCTCGCCAAAGTGCAGACCGCATATTTGTTCTATGGCGTGGCGCTGGTCGTGCTTGCCGTCGAGCGCGATGCGCGGCGGTTCCTGCTCGGCGCGCATTCCATCGCCGCGCACGTGGTCGCGATCGCGGCGCTGCTCGCATGGAACGCGTACTTCACGCATGGCACGCAGAGCGCCAGCACCGCGGTCGACATCATGCTCAAGATCAAAAGCGTCGATCCCGGCGATTACCTGCATCAGCTGTGGTCGTTTCCGCCCGAGACCGTATTGCGGTTCGCGCCGGCCAGCGCGATCGCGATTTATTGCTGGTGGCGCACTCGAACCGTGCCGCTGCAAGAGCCCATTGCCGGATTTCCATGGCGCACGCTGCTCGCCATCCTGATGCTCAACTATCTGCCCTACTGGCTGGGGCCGAAAACGCACATCCGCTACATCATGCCGCTGTATCCGCTGGCGGCGCTCGCGCTCGCCGCGGCGATCTGGCAATTCGGCGCGCGGCCGCGCGCGCTGGCCACCCGCTGGTTCGTCGCCGCGGTCGTGCTCCGCTACGCGATCGGCCTGTGGATTTTTCCGTGGTACCAGCAACACTATCGCGGCGACTTCGCGGGCACTGCCGCGCAGATTGCCGCGACGGCGCGCGGCTACCCGTTGTACACGACCGACGTGTCGGCCACCGGCTTGAGCGTCACCGCGCATCTGGATACGTTGCGTTACCCCGAGCCCTATCTGCACTGGCCGCCGGTGCAGTGGAGCGAAGGTTTCGTGTTGAGCTATACGCCGAATCCGGACTTGGGTGAGGTCAGCGCGAGTTATCCGCTCGGCGGCAACACGCTTTATCTGTTGTGCCGCGGCGCCGCATGCCGGACGCCGGGCCCGGCGGCAAAGTAAGCCGATTGCTGCAGTCTGCCGCTCGAAAGCGGTGCGGCGCGCATTTCATATTGCTATCATCTCGTCCATGAAAAAAATCCCTTTCAACGTTCCCGGCGCCGTCGGTGCCGAACTCGCCAATATCGCCGACGCACTGTCGCGCGGCCATCTGTCGGGAGACGGCCATTACACGAAGCGCTGCCATCAATGGCTCGAACAACGCCTGGGCTGCAAGCGCGCGCTGCTCACGCATTCGTGCACCGGCGCGCTCGACATGGCGGCCATCCTGTGCGATCTCGCGCCCGGCGACGAAGTGATCATGCCTTCTTATACGTTCGTCTCGACGGCGAACGCATTCGCGATGCGCGGCGCGGTGCCGGTGTTTATCGACGTGCGTGCAGATACGATCAACATTGACGAGCGCCTGATCGAAGCCGCGATCACGCCGCGCACGCGCGCCATCGCGGTCGTGCATTACGCCGGGCTCGCGTGCGAAATGGACGCGATCATGGCGATCGCGCAGCGCCACAACCTGCTCGTCGTCGAAGATGCCGCGCAGGCGCTGCTCTCCACCTACAAAGGCCGCAACCTGGGCACGATCGGCCATTTCGGCTGCTTCAGTTTTCACGAAACGAAAAATCTCCTGAGCGGCGAAGGCGGCGCGCTGCTCGTCAACGACGAGCGGTTCATCGAGCGCGCCGAGATCGTGCGCGAAAAAGGCACCAACCGCAGCCGTTTTCTGCGCGGCGAGGTCGACAAATACACGTGGGTCGATCTCGGGTCCTCGTATTTGCCAAGCGAACTGATCGCGGCTTTTCTCGACGCGCAGCTTGCGCACGCCGACGAAGTGATCGCGCGGCGGCGCGCGGTATGCGCGCGTTATCGCGCCGGGCTCGCCGAACTCGCGGATTCCGGCGCGCTCGGCATACCCGCTGAACCGCCGGTCGACCGCGTCGCCAACGGGCATATTTTTTACGTGCTGGCGGACGCGCTCGCGACGCGCATGGAACTCGCCGCGCACCTGAAGGCGCACGACGTCCATTCGGTTGCGCATTACGTGCCGCTGCATTCTTCACCGGGCGGGCGCAAGTTCGCGCGGGCGAGCGGGAGCTTCGAGGTGACGGACGCCATCAGCGACCGGTTGCTGCGGCTGCCGCTTTACTTCGGCATTGCGGACGCGCAGGTCGACGCCGTGATCGATGCGGTCAAGCAGTTTTATTCGGCGCGAGCCGCCGCGCGTTAAATCTCAAACGCGGCGCAGATACGCGAGCATGTCGTGCCCGCGGCCGGTGAGCTGCGCCGGCAGGTTCAGCACTTCCGCGACGAGTTTGCCCGCGACATAGCGCCAGCGCGCGACTTCGCCTTTCTCGTGGAATTTCACGCGCGAAGTGGCAATCCTTTCTGTCGCAAAGCCGGCGCGTGTTCCCAGCAAGGCTGTCGAGCGCGGATTGTAGAAACTGATGTGGCCGCCATCGCGGGCGATATCGAAATAGTCCCAGCGCGCCTGCATCGCGCGAACGGTCCAGCTCGCGGTGTTGCCGGTGGAGAGCACGAGTATCCCGCCCGGCTTCAATACGCGATGGCATTCGCGCAGCAGCGGCAGCGGCTCCTTCAGGTGCTCGATCACTTCGAAGAGCGTGATGGCATCGAACGACGCGGCCGGCAGCTTGATATCTGCGAGCAGCCCCGTATGCACGGTGAGCCCCTGCGCGCGCGCGGCGGCGGCAATATTGGCCGCCGGCTCGACGCCTTCCATGCAAAAGCCGAGCCTGGCGCCCGCTTCGAGAAAATTGCCGCGCGAGCAACCGACATCGAGCACGCGCAACGATGACGGAGGTTTGCCGAGCAACCTGCTGATCGTGTCGAGGCGGCGGCGCGCTACCCTGAACCGGCGCGCGGCTTCGTGCGGCGGCGGCTGGTTGAATTCGTGCCGGTCGAATTGCCGCATCGAATCCCAATACGCGGCCTCGCCGATGCGGCTCAACAATTGCCCGCACTCCTCGCAGCGGCGCAGCGGTCCTTCGCGCAGCAAGATACCCGTCGGCGCGAGCGGCGCGCTGCAGCCGACCGGGCACGTGCTGACATACGGTGGCGCGGAATCATCCATGCGAAGTCGCCGCGAGGGCGTCGGTCAGTGCGGCCGAGATTCGCGCCACCGGCAGTTGCTGCAAACAATCGCTGTAGCTCTCGACCTGACGATCGCAGCCTTCGTTGAAACACGGCACGCAAGCGTTCGTGCCCTGGATCAAAGTGACGTTATTGACGCGTTGTGTTCCCAGCCGCCGCCACGGATTGACCGCGCGCGCATAGCCCTGCGGCCACGGTCCCCATTTGACCGGGTCGGTCGCTCCATAGAGAGAAATAACCGGCACGCCGGCGGCTGCCGCCATATGCGTAACCGCCGTGTCTGGTCCGACGTAAGCATGTGCGTGCTGCAGCAGACAGGCCGTCTGGCTCAGCGTCAATTTGCCCGCGAGATTGACTGCGCCGGCGATTTCGCGCGCGATCGCTTCGACATACGAAAGCTCAGCCGTATCGTTGCCGCCCGTCAGCGCGACGCGCAGGCCGCGCGCGTTCAACTGTTGCGCGAGTTCGATCCATGCCTCGCGCCGCCACATCTTGTAATTGAATTTTGGGTACGTGTGCAAAACCACGTACCGCTCGGTCAACGCGAACGGCAAATGGCGGGCGACTTCTGCGTGGTCGGTATCGCTCCATCCGGCAATCACGTCGTAACACGGCTCGACGCCGACGGCGCCCGCGAGTGCCAGATGCATCAACACCGTATGCGTGTTGAGGTTGTCGAACGGCGCCCAGCGCTGCAAGAGCCAGGTTTTCCAGCGATGTTTGGGGTGATCGACGACCAAGCCGGCACGCCAGCGCCCCGCGAGCCAGGCGTACACAGTCGGCCGGTCGCTCGGCACCAGCGACAGCGCGACCGCATAGCGGCGCGCGATTTTTGCGGCTAATGCGAGGTGTTCTCCCAAACGCGGGCGTTCGGCGATCGTCAATACGCGGCGGATGTCGGGGTTGGCGGCAAGCACGCCCTGCGTGCCGGCGAACACGAGCGCATCGATTGCCGCGTCCGGCCACGCGCGCTTCAACGAGCGGATCAGCGGTGTTGCGAGCAGCACGTCGCCGATGCGGCGCGTGACGACGACCAGCACGGTGCGCGGCGGCTTCATAGGACCCATCCCCACCCCGGCACTCCCCTTGAAGGGGAGGGTGAGATCAGCGCAAGAGACGATTTCATTTTTTTGCGGGTGACACGTACTGATCGACGCCGACCGCGGCGACGCTGCGCTTCGAATCCAGCAAGGCGTCGAGCAGGCGCTGGTTTTCGGCGAGGCGGCCGCGATCGCTTTCGGCGTGCCACAAGTGAAATACGGGCGCGGCGAAGCGCGCGCTTTTGTGTCGCACGCCCGCGTGGATCAAACGAATGACGAGGTCGGAATCTTCCAGTCCCCATCCCGAATAGGTTTCATCGAGTCCGTTCACGCGCAAAAGATCCGCGCGCCATGCCGCGAGATTGCAGGTCTTGACGCCTTCCCAGCGCTGCGGCGCGGATTTTCGGAAGTTGCCGTCGGGCAGGGTGACCAGCGGCAGCCAGCGGTTGATGTCGCGGCGCAGCCATGCCGCAAACCAGTTTGCGCGCGTCCACTCGTGAATCGGAATTCTTTCGCGCAACGCGCGCGCTGTGAATGCCGCGCTCAACAGCGTCCGGTTGGCGGCGACAAACCAGCCGGCCTCGGCGAGGCGCTGATGCTGCGCGACGAAGTAAGGGGCCGGCACGCAGTCGCCGTCGCTGAAAATAATGTAGTCGGCCTGCGTTGCGGCAAGCGCGCGGTTGCGAATCGCGGCTGCGCGAAATCCCTGGTCTTCATGCCATACGTGGTTTACCGGGAAACTTGCGTGCGCCTTGAATTCATCGACGACCTCGCGCGTCGCCGCGGTAGAGCCGTCATCCGCGATCACCAGCTCGAACCCGGCACCGCGCTGCGCCTGATAGCCGGCGAGCACCGCCGTCAACGCGTCCGGGCGGTTGTAGGTCGTGACGATAACAGCTATGCGCATGCGCAAAGGCAATGAGCAATGGGTGATGAGCGATGGGAGAGCGGCAAGCCTACGACCCATTGCCCATTACTCATCACCCATTCCCCGTTTTTCTTGCAGCAGCGCGAGCTTCAGATAGCGGTAGTACGCGCCCTCGGCGTTCGAGACGGCGAGCATGAAACCCTCCCGGCCGTCGAGAAATCCGCGCCGCAGCACGTAGGTGCGCACGAACGTCCACGCGCCGTGCAACACCGCACCGGCAAGCGAGCCGGTTTTTCCGCGCTCGAACTGCATCGCCGCACCGGCGGTCGAGTACGCATTCATCTTGTGCAGGGCGTCGTCGAGATCGACGATCGCTTCGTGCATCAGCGATGCGGACAAGGTGCCGGTCGCGCCGTCGACGATCAGGCGTTCGTGGACGAGATCGGGTGAAAAGCGCGCGGCGCCGCGCCGGAACAGGCGCGTGACGTAATCCGGCCACCAGCCCGAATGGCGCATGAACCGCCCGCAATAGCTCGAGAGCCGCGGCAACCGGAACGCCGCGTGATCGCCCGGAGCCCGGACCGCTTGCTCGATTTCGGCGCGCAATTCGGGCGTGATCCATTCGTCGGCGTCGAGCGACAGTATCCAGTCGCCGGTGGCGAACTCGATTGCACGATTTTTCTGCGGCCCGAAGCCTTGCCAGTCCGCGCTGATTGTCACCTTCGCGTTCAATGAGCGCGCGATGTCGGCGGTATCGTCGGTGCTGGCGCCGTCGAGCACGATGATTTCATCCGCCCATGCCACCGATTCCAGGCAGCGCGCGATGACGCGGCCTTCGTTCCGGGCGATCACAACGACAGTCAGGCTCATGCGGCACGCTCGGCAATTTTTGCGGACGGCGGCAGCCCGGCGAATAACAAGCCGCTCGCCCAGGCGAACAACAGGCCCTCGGTGTAATCCATCAGCCACGAATTGAACAGGCAGCCGATGGCGAATGTGATGACCAGGCCGCGCGCTAGCAACTGTTCGTGCGCAGGCGGCAAATCCCGCGCATCGCGCCATACGCAGTAAAACAGATACAGCATCGCCAGCACGCCGATGCCGCCAAGCTGTACCGCGATGTTCAGATATTCATTGTGCGGGTTGGTCGTCGGCGCCATCGCGGTGCCCGCCACGCGATCGGCGTAGGCCCTGGGAAAACTGCCGGTGCCGGTGCCAAGCAGCGGATGTTCGCGTACGATGCCGAGACTGTTCTGGTAAAAGCCAAGGCGTAATCCGATGGAAGAATCCGTCGCCTGGCCGGGTTGCCAGTTTCTAAACTCGTCGAGCGCGAGCGCGTACCGGTTGTTGCCTGCCGCGGCTCCCAGCATCAGCGCGCTCGCGAGGAGGGCGACGCCGGCGGCCGCCCCCAGCGTGGCGCGCCAGCCCCAGATCGAATGCCCCAGGTAGAGTCCCAGCGCGACCAGTATTAACTGACCGGTGCGGCCTTGGCTCATAAACGCGACATTGATGACTGTTAGTGCGGCGAGCGTCCACCACCACCGGC
>Ga0265314_10001096_pt1 | contig 31294 bp, 23 predicted proteins | sample 4126metaG_FD_203106 | JGI IMG/M metagenome (GOLD analysis project Ga0265314, IMG submission 203106) | Rhizosphere microbial communities from Carex aquatilis grown in University of Washington, Seatle, WA, United States - 4-1-26 metaG | ecosystem: Host-associated > Plants > Roots > Rhizosphere >... | reverse complement strand
TTCTTTGTCAATCGAACCGGTGGGAACCGCGATACCTTTACGTTGGGTGGAATCCTGAATCCACGTTCGCTGCCCGCGACCCTCACGGGAAAAACGTTGACCGTCAGTGTCGGTTCGCAGTCGCTCTTTACCGGCACGCTCGACAGCCACGGCACGGCGCGCGCGGCCAATTATTCCATCTCGCTCAACGCAGCGAACGGGGCGCTCTCTGTCTCAGGCAATTCGCTCAATTTCGTGAATCAGGTCCCCGCGCCGGACACCACGGCGCGCGGCTCGGTGGGCGTGCTGGTTAGCGTGGCCATCTCCGGTGGCTCGACGTACACCAACACGCTCAATTTTGATTACCTGAGCATCAAGGGCACGAGCGTGCGCGGCACGTACTCCGCGCTGGTGAATTCCAGCACGTCCGGCGCGTTCCAAGTTTCGCGCATCCTGGTACAGGATATCGGCGGTGGTAAATGTATTTTCACCGTGTCGGGGCGCATGGAGCAAGGCGGAGGTGGTGCACTGATTCCCGACCCGGCAAACAACGTGAATCTGTTTGTTGCGTCCGCATCCCAAATGGTAATCACTCCGCCGTCGCGACGTTTGCTGGGCAGTGGTGGGGTGGGCGGCTTCTCCTATGTGCCCACACCGGCGGTGCCGGGCTTGAGCCAGTTCCTTCTGACCAATCCCAACCATACGTTTACCTTCAAGACTGCTGGGGTGACCGGCTCGGGCGTGCCAGCGGTCGGTGTCGCCGCTGCCACTACGTACAATATGCAACTCTCGATCACGGTGGATACGGCTTACCCGGGACCGGGCACGAATCTAAGCTTCACCACGAACCTGCAGATCCGCCGCTCGGCGAGCACCAGCGCGGTGTGGATCGGGCCGTGAGGAATTTGACGGGGCGCTAAGGCAGCGCGGGGGCAAGGCGCAGGACTTTCTTGCGCAGCGCTTCCGCGGTGAAAGGTTTGATGACGAAGTCGCTGGCGCCGGCCGCGCGGGCCTGCGCTTCCTGGGTCCCTTCCGTCGATACCGCGATCAGCCGCAACTCGTCCGCGCCGCGCTTGCCGCGCAGCGCTTTCAAAAATCCGTAACTCGACAGGTTGCAATCCACCAGGCCCAGGTCGATGGGCCCCTGCGCGGCGATCTTCTCCAGCGCTTCGCGTTCCGAGCTCGCTTCGACGACCTCCATTCCGGCGTCGCGCAGAATCCCGGCAACGATCAACCGCATGGCGCTCGAAGCATCGATGACCAGGGCGCGCATGGCAGAACCTCCAATAATAAGGAGTGCGGCAAAACTTGACCGCCTCGGCGTAATGAATGCAAAGCCCAGGCCGCAGCTAGGCCGGAACGGGGAAGGGGACGAAATGCCTAAAAATTATCCTTGACGCTCGTAATCACAAATGGTATATTTTGCTCGGTATGTTGAATGGAGCGTTCTGCCCGGCCTCTGGCCCGACCTGGTCTCCCTTTCCCGCGTCCCGTGAACTGCGGAACAGGATCATTCGCCCTTTAAAAATGCACATACGTGCACTTTTTTGCAAGAAAATTCATAGGGAGGATTTCACCAACGCACCTATGTGCACATTTTTTCGCGAGGTCGTAACGCATAGACTCGCTCAGCCCAATTTAGCATCCAGCAATCGATTCCCTCTAGCTGCACGTAGGGCAGGGATTTTAAAAAAGTGGTACACTCGCGTCGCCGGGTGGAGGCGATGGGGGCTGAGCCGGGGAGTCTTGGAATCCCGCCGCAAGCGGCTGCACATGCCACCCTGCGGGCGCGCTGGCCCGGACAATACTTCCACGATTGCAATTCCTTCCGAAGCCTCTTAGGAATGCATTGTACAAACTGCCAGAGATCAAAACATGCGGTTGAAGCCCAGTCTCCAAATTCGCCGGGAACTCCTGCGCTACATCCTCGAAGGGCGCTTCGAAGCCGATAAACCGCTGCCTACGATCAAGGAACTCGCCGACTCCTTCAACGTGAGCACCAAGACCGTTCAGAAAGCCGTGCACGCGCTGACCGCCGAAGGCGTAATTGTGGCCAAGCGCGGCGTGGGTCTGTTCGTGCGCTCGGTCAACCCGCAGGCCGGCCGGATCAAGCGCGTTGGCATGCTCTATCCGTGGAACAATCCGCATTACCTCGAGAACAAGCCCTGGCCGGGTGAGACCATCGTTCCATTCAGAGAGAAGCTCGAAGCCGCGGGCCTCAAGCTGCAGCCGTACCCGCTCGCGCACCTGGACCGCATCACCCTGCTGGAATCGCTGATCAAACTGAAACTCGGCGCGCTGGTGCTCTTCGAAGTCGACTCCGACGTAATCGTCTCGGAATGCCGCGAACTGCGCCTGCCCATGGTCTCGCTCGATTACGACGCCTACCGCCACGGGATTCCGTCGGCGATCTTCGACAACGTATTCGGCGTCTTCCAGGCCACGCAGCATCTGATCGGCCTGGGCCACCGCCACATCGCCTTCATGCGCCCGCTTCTGAGCACGCCGCTGAACCGCGGCCGCATCCTCGACTGGGTCGAAGACGAACGCCTGAAAGGCTACCGCGTGGCGATGCAGCACGCGGGCCTCGAACCGCTCATCGAAGCCTTCGAACACAAAGACCCGGAAGTCTTCCAACCCGCGCGCGCGCTGTTGACGCGCCGCCCGGAAATCACCGCGCTGGTCTGTATCGGCGACTGGAACGCCCAGCAACTGGCGCACGAAGTCCTGGCCATGGGCCTGCGCATCCCCGAAGACGTGAGCATTTTTGGCTTCGGCAACGGGCAGACCGAGTTCGCGCCGGGCAAGCGCATCAGTTCGGTGCGGCTGGACATGGCGGGCATGGCCGAAGCCGGCGCGCGGCTATTGCTCGATGCGCTCAAGCCCAACCCACCGCTGCCTACGCGGGAAGTCGTCGCCACGTCCCTCGTGCATTATGACTCCGTGGCCCCCGTGCGCGCCGAAGCCAAACGCTAGCGGGCTTTCGCCGGGCCGATTTTTTCACTCAAGTCGCGGTCCAAAGCACCCCGATACCCGGAACACGGGGCAGAGGGTGATCCGCGCATGAACGTGAACGCATCGGTCCAAAAAGAGGCGCCGCGCAGCCAGCGTATGGCCCGCATGGGCGCGTGGGCATTTGCCGCGGGGGGCGTCTCGATCCTGGCGGTCGTGCTGGCTTCGACCTGGGGCGTGGGCGCGACCGAACACAACGCGCGGCCCAGCGTGCCGGAGACCCCGCCCGCGCCGCTGCTCAACTTGAATTCGCCGCGGGGCGGCAATGTCTTGCCCGACGCGCCGCCTGCCGGTGGCGTGGATCAGGCGCCCGACCAGGATGACGCGCCGGGCGAGACGCCGAAGCCCAAGGCAACTTCCGGCCCGCTCGCGATCGTGCGCTGGAAGGGCGCGTGCGCGCAGGGGCTGGGCCTGCTTGAAGAACAGAAGGGCGCTGAAGCGCTGGCTTGGGGCAAGGCGCATGAAAATGTAGGTGCGCGCGCGCGGCTGATCCAGGCCCGCGCGCTGGTGCTGTTGAAGCGTTTTGACGAGGCGGAAGCCCTCTTCAAAACCTGCGCGCAGGGCGAATTTCCCATCGCGGTGCGCGCCGACGCGGCATTTGGAAGTGCGCTGTGTGCGGCTGGCGGCGAGGCCGGGAAGATCCCCGTCGCGGCGCTCGACAAGCTGATTCAGAACGAATCGGATTCGTGGGGCTTCGCGATGGCCGCGCTGGAACGCGCAACGCGCTACCCGCGCGCGAAGAACGCAGGCGCCGAAGACGACGAAGAGGCGCGGCGGCTTTTGCAGAACGCGCTCGAAACGGAGGACCTGGAATTGCCGGCCGAAAGCGTGTGCTTCGAACAGCTTTCAAGCCTGACCAGCCGCATCATCGCGAATCCCAACCAGCCGGAAGATGCGCGCCCCAAGGCTGTCTCGTACACCGTCGAAGCGGGCGACTCGCTGACCAAAATCGCCAAGCGCTACGGCGTGCCGATCTCGCAGCTCTGCCGCATGAACGGCCTGGATGCCAAAGCCGCGTTGATCGCCGGAAAGACGCTGAAGGCGTTGCCGGGCGAAGTGACGCTGCGCGTCGATGCCTCGCGCCTGACGCTCACGCTGTACATCGACGGGATCTTCATCAAGCGCGCGCCGGTGTGCATTGGGCCCGCCGCGAAGACGCCGCGCGGGACGTTCTCGATCAAGACCAAGCTGGTCAATCCGGATTGGTACTACAACAGCAAGCGCTACGCCTTCGGCGACCCGGAGAATCAGCTCGGTACGCGCTGGATGGGCTTCGATCCGGAAGAGAATGGCGGGGCGGGCGCCGGGATCGGGATCCATGGCACGAACAAGCCCGAGAGCATCCCCGGCCGCGAAAGCCTGGGCTGCATTCGGGTGCAGAATGAGAACGTCGAAGAAATCTTCGACTTCGTTCCGCAGGGCGCGAAGGTCAACGTCGAAGACTGAAGCGGGCTGGAATTATTGGAAAATGTAGGACGTATATTCACTGGCGAGCTGGCTAGGCGGACTGCTTCTCTTTCTTCTGCTTGGTGGGATCGCCCGGCGTGGTTGGCGGGCGCGTTCCCGACGGGACCGGCGGCAGGACCACCGGTGTCTCCGTCAAAAACTTGTCGTCTTGCGGCGTTGGAGGTGGCGGCGGCGCGGCCAGCGGAGGCGGCGTCGAACCGTTGCCGAGGCTTTTGAAGCGTCCGCTCGCCGCGACGATGGCCGGCATGCCGAGCGGCGGTGTCGGGGCGTGAGCGCCGCCAGTTGCCGGCGCAGCGGACGTTGCCTTCGCGCCGGATTCGGCTTTCGCCGCCGCAAGATCGCTGGGCTTGACCGATGGTAACGACTGACTGCTTGAATGCGCGGCAACGATCGCCGGCATGCCCAGCGGTGGCGTTGGAGCGTGCGTACTGCCTGAAACTTTGGCGGCAGCGAGGTCGCTGGGCTTGATCGAAGGCAGTGACGAGTTGCTCGAATGCGCGGCCACAATGGCTGGCATGCCCAAGGCTGGTGTGGCCGCGTGGGCGCCGCTGGTCTCTGCCGTGCCGACTTGCGGTACATCTGGCAGGTCCCTGTGCGTCGCCGGGCCAAACGTGATCAGCGCCTTGCGGCCTTCGGGCTTGGGTTCGGCCGGCTTCACTGGCGCGCTCGATGCGGCGGGGCTGGCGGCAGCGGGGGCGGCGTGCGCTTCTTCGCCGTGTCCTCCGCCGGCGACAGTCAACTGGCCGTCGAGAATCCGGTCGACACGCGTGGCGAACTTTTCCAAGCGCGGGTCGTGGGTCACCACAAAGGCGGCCTTGCGCCCCGAGCGCACTTCGTCGCGCAGCAGGGTCATGATTTCCAGGCCGGTGACGGTGTCGAGCGCCGCGGTCGGTTCGTCAGCGAGCAGCACGTCGGCGTCGCCGGTCATGGCGCGCGCGATGCTAACGCGCTGGCGCTGCCCGCCGGAGAGTTCATCCGGCCGGCGATTCATGCAGCTCGAAAGGCCCACGCGGTCGAGCAAGCGCTTGGCTTCGCGCCGGCGGTCGATGTAGCCGTAACCTTTCAGCTTGAGCGCGAGGGTGACGTTCTGAAACGCGGTCAGCGCGGGAAAGAGATTGTAGGTCTGAAAGATGAAGCCGATGTGCCGAAGCCGCAGCAGCGGCAGAACGTCTTCGCCCAGGCTCGTCACTTCCTGGTTGCACAGCAGCACGCGGCCTGACGAAGGCTTCATCAGCATGCCCATGATCGAAAGCAGCGTGGTTTTGCCCGAGCCTGACGGACCCTGCAGCAACACGAACTCGCCCGCACGCAGCGTGAGCGTGGCTTTCTGAACGGCGAAGAAAGAGACGGGGCCGGTTTTGTATTCCTTGGAAACGGCCTGCAACTGCATCAGGACGTCACCGGCTTTGGCTGTGCGTGCGGAAGGGTGCGCCATTGCGAAATCTACATGCTCCAATGCGGTAAAAGACGGTCAAGCCTAACCCAACCTTCATGAATTGTCAGCGGAGAACACCTGGGCATGCCATGAGAGAGGACGCTGGATCGCGGCGCCTATTCGACGGTTACGCTCTTGGCCAGGTTGCGGGGCTTGTCCACGTCGCGGCCGCGCGCCACGGCCATGTAATAGGCCAGCAACTGGAGCGGCACGGCGCAGACCGCGGAATTCATGATTCCACGGTCGTCGGGCACGGGCAGCACGTCGTCGACGTGCATGCGGATCGCGTGGTCGTCGTGGCTGGCAATGGCAATCACGCGTCCGCCGCGCGCCTTCACTTCCTGAATGTTCGAAAGGATCTTCTCGTAGCGCCGGCCTTTCAGTGCGAGCACGACCACGGGCATGCGTTCGTCGATCAGCGCGATGGGCCCGTGTTTCATCTCGGCGGCGTCCAGGCCTTCGGCGTGGATGTAGCTGATTTCCTTGAGCTTCAGCGCGCCTTCGAGGGCCAGTGGAAAGCCCGTGCCGCGCCCCAAGTACAGCGCGTGCTCCGCTTGCGCGTATTTCCTGGCCAGAGCTTCGACCTGCGGCGCGATCTGGAGGACTTCTTCGACGCGCAGCGGCACCTGGATCAGGTCCTGTGCGCGGCGGCGCGCGTCCGGTGCGGAAAGCGTGCCGCGCAGCATGCCGAGATGCAGCGCGAAGCCATACAGCGCCGCGATCTGTCCGGTGAACGCCTTTGTGCTGGCGACGCCGATTTCGGGGCCTGCGTGAATGAAGATCGAGCCGTCGCACTCGCGGGCCAGTGTGCTGCCCGCGGCATTCAGGATGCCGATCGTTGGACAGCCGCGTGCTTTGGCTTCGCGTACGCCGCCGATCGTGTCGGCGGTTTCGCCGGACTGCGAGACGCACATGACCAGCGTGTGTTCGTCGACGACCGGATCGCGATAGCGAAAGTCGCTGCCATATTCCGCCGTGACGGGCAGCCGCGCGCAACGCTCCAACATGTTGCGCCCGATCATCCCTGCGTGCAGCGCGGTGCCCTGGCCCAGGATCACGATGCGGTTGCAAGCTTTTAGGCGTTCAGGCGAAAGCTTCAGTTCGGCCAGCGCGAAAGTGGGAAACGAGTTCGCATTGCCCGGGTCCGCGACGAGTTTGCTGGCGAGGCGGTGCAGCGAGACGGGCTGCTCGTGGATTTCCTTGAGCATGAAATGTGGAAAGCCGCCGCGTTCGGCCTGCTCCGGCGACCAAGCGAGTTCCTGAATGCGCGGTTCGACGCGCTTGCCGCCGCGGGTGAGCGTGAAGCTGCCGGGGAGCAAGGTCGCGACTTCGTCTTCCTCCAGGTATGCCACGCGCTTGGTGTGGGGGAGGAGCGGGATTGCGTCGCTGGCCAGCATCATCGCGCCGTCGGCAATGCCGACAGCCAGCGGTGAGCCGCGCCGTGCGCCCACGATCAGGCCGGGATGCTTGGGCGAGACGACGGCGAAGGCAAACGTCCCGCGGATGCGCTTGAGCGCCGCTTCAACGGCCGCGGTCAGGTCGCCGGCGTAAAGCTTCGCGATCAGGTGCGCGGCGGCTTCGGTATCGGTCTGCGAAAGAAAACGCGCGCCCTGGGCTTCGAGTTCGTGGCGCAGCTCTTCGTAATTTTCGATGATGCCGTTGTGCACGACGGCGATCAGGCCGTCGCCGCCGACATGCGGATGCGCGTTCGCTTCGGTGGGTTTGCCGTGTGTGGCCCAACGCGTGTGTCCGATGGCGCAGGTCGCGGTGAGAACGCGTCCGGAGAGCTTTGCGCGCAGCTCGGCGATGCGGCCCACCGCGCGCACGATCTCGAGCCGCCCGTTTTCCAGCGCCGCGATGCCCGCGGAGTCGTACCCGCGGTACTCAAGCTGCTCCAGGCCGCGCAGGACCGGTTCGACCGCGCCCTTCGCGCCGGTGTATCCCACAATGCCGCACATGGCCTATCCTCACGCTCCTTTGTTATGGTATGCGCATTCGGCAGAACAAAAATGAAGAAGGCAAAAAAAGCGCGCCCGGCGCGGCCTCTGGTGAAGCACGCCGGGCGCGGAACTCTTCCTTATATTACGCCTTCAGCGCAAGCTGGCCCTTTTCGCCTTCGACGTCCACCTCGATCGTGTGCCAGCCGGCGGGCAACTCGCCGGTCTTCAGTTCGGTGCAGAGAGTCTCGCCGGAGAGGTACGCCGCGAACTTCTTTGCGGTGCTCTCGAGCTTCTCCGTGCCCTTCAGGGCGAGCTGGATGCGCTGCTCGTACTTGAGGTTCAGGTCCGCGCGCAGGTCGTTGACGCGTTTGACCAGTTCGCGCGCGAAGCCTTCTTCGAGCAGTTCGGGCGTCAGGTTGGTGTCGAGCACCACGACCACCTGGCGACCGCTGGCCGCCGCGAAGCCGGCCTTCTCGGCCAGTTCGACTTCCACTTCGGCGGTGGTGAGCGGTACTTTCGTGCCGCCAGCGTCGATGTCGCATTGCCCGTGCTTGGCCAGTTCCGCGCGGACGTGTCCCGCATCGGCCTTGGCCAGCGCTTCCTTGATCTTCGGCACAAGGTCGCGGTACTTCGCGCCGATGCCTTTGAAGTTGGGCTTGAGTTTGTACGTGACGTACTGTTCGGCCTGCGCGGCGAACTCGACGTGCTTCACGTTTAACGCGTCCTGCAGCGTCTCGGCGTGCTTGTGCAGCGTGTCCGCTTGCTTCTTTTCGGCGAGCACGAGAACCAGCTTTGCCAGTGGCATGCGCACCTTCAGTTTGCGCGCGGCGCGTACGTTGCGGCCCAGCGAAACGACTTCGCGCACCAGCGCCATCTCTTTGGCCAGCGCTTCGTCAATGACCGCGGTATCGGGCTCCGGGTACGCGCAGAGATGCACGCTTTCGGGCACTTTCTCGCCGAGCGGCTTGCGCACCAGATTCAGGTACAGCTCTTCGGCCATAAACGGCACAAACGGCGCGCAGGCTTTCGCGAACGTGGTCAGGCACTCGTACAGCGTCGCGTACGCGTCGGTCTTGTCGAGGTCCTCGGGCGTACTGCGGTCCGCGGACTTCCACGAGCGCCAGAAGCGGTCGCGGTTGCGCTGCACGTACCAGTTCGAGAGCGATTCCGCGAACGCGCTCAGTTCGTTCGCCGACGTGAAGATGTCGTACGCGTCAAGGCTCGTGCGCACCGTCAGCACCGTGCGCTGCAACTCCGAGAGGATCCAGCGGTCCAGTTCGGCGCGCTTGGCCACCGGCTGGCCCTTGTGCGCGGCGGGGTCGAAGCCGTCCAAATTTCCGTAGATCGTGAAGAACGAATACACGTTCCAGAGTTTGAGCAGGAACTCTTTCTGGGCTTCACGCACGCCGGGCCGCGAGAAACGGGCACTCGTCCACGGTTGCGTGGCCGAATAGAAGAACCAGCGCAGCGCGTCGGCGCCTTCCTCTTTAAGGATGTCGAACGGGTCGAGGTAATTGCCCTTCGACTTCGACATCTTCTCGCCCTTCTCGTCGCAGACGTGGCCGAGCACCAGGCACGTCTTGAAGGGGTGGGGCGGTTTGGCTTTCTCGCCGGTGCCGAAGAGCAGCGTCGATTCCGTGAGCAGTGAATAAAACCAGCCGCGTGTCTGGTCGATGGCTTCGCTGATGAAATCCGCGGGAAAATTGTTTGCGAATTTCTCCTTCGAACCCGGCGCGTGCGGATAGCCCCACTGCGCGAACGGCATCGCCCCGGAGTCGTACCAGCAGTCGATCACTTCGGTGACGCGCTTCATGCGGTCTGAACATTTCGGACAGGCGTACGTGGCCGCATCGATCCACGGTTTGTGGACGCGCAGGTGCTCGTTGAGTTCCGGTTCCTTGGCCTTCGCCTTGTCGAATGCATCGAGGCCTTCCGCGCCGGATTTGGTCTTCAGCTCGGCGAAGGAGTCCAGGGCTTCTTCATGCGCACATTTGCCGCAGCGCCAGATCGGCAGCGGCGTGCCCCAATAACGTTCGCGCGAAAGCGCCCAGTCGATGTTGGCTTCGAGGAAATTGCCGAAGCGCCCGTCTTTGATGTGCTCCGGATGCCAGTCGATGGTTTTGTTGTTGGCGATCACGTTGCCGATCTCGCGCGTGGTGCGGATGAACCAGCCCGCGCGCGCAAAATAGATCAGCGGCGAATCGCAGCGCCAGCAGAACGGGTAGTCGTGCTTGTAGTTCTCGCGCTTCAAAAGCAGCCCGCGCGACTTGAGGTCGCGGATCAGGTCGCTGTCGGCGTCCTTCACGAAGCGCCCCGCAAACGCGCCACATTCCGGCGTGAAGCAGCCGCCTGCGTCGACAAGCTGGATCGTCGGCAGGCCTTCTTTCTGACCGAGCGCATAGTCGTCTGCGCCGAAAGCCGGGGCCATGTGCACGATGCCCGAGCCGGTACCGAGTTCCACGAAGTCCGCCGCGCAGACCTTCCAGGCGTTGCGTAGCTGGTGTTCGGTGCCTTTCCACCAATCGAAAAGCGGGCGATACCGTCTTCCGACTAGCGCTGTGCCGGGTTCGGTCTTCACGATTTCATAGGGGATTTTACCCATCACCTTTTCAACGAGCGCGCTGGCCATGATCAGCGTTTCGGCGCCGACTTTGACGTGGCTGTATTCCGTGTCGGTCTTGACCGCGAGGCCCGCGTTGCTGGGCAGCGTCCAGGGCGTGGTCGTCCACGCGAGGAAGCTGACCTTGGGGTCGTCTTCCGTGTGGAAGGTCACGAAGACGCTGGGGTCTTCGACTTCTTTATAGCCCTGGCCGACTTCGTGGCTCGACAAGCCGGTGCGGCAGCGCGGGCACCACGGCAGGATCTTGTGGCCCTGATACAGCAGGTTCTGCTTGTGTAATTCTTTGAGCGACCACCAGACGCTTTCGACGAAGGATTGGTGATACGTGACGTAAGCCTTGTCGAGGTCCAGCCAGAAGCCCAGGCGCTCGGTGAAGTCTTCCCACACGGCAGTGTACTTGAAGACCGAGTCCATGCATTTGCGCACGAACGGCTCGACGCCGTAGACCTCGATCTGGTCTTTGCCGCTGATCTTGAGTTCCTTCTCGACTTCGACTTCGACCGGCAGGCCGTGGGTGTCCCAGCCGCCCTGGCGCCAGACGTAGTGGCCGCGCATGGTTTTGTAGCGCGGGAAAAGGTCCTTCACGATGCGCGTCAGCGCATGTCCGGGGTGCGGGCGGCCGTTGGCTGTGGGCGGCCCTTCGTAGAAGACCCAGCGCTTGGCTTCGCCGCGCTTGAGTTTCTCTTCGCCCTGGTCGAGCGACTTCTGAAAGATGGAGCGCTCTTTCCAGAAACCGCGCACGCGCGCTTCGAGATCGGGGAATTTTACGTTCGTTGGGACGGGATCAAAGCTGGCCATGAGTTCCTCTTTATCCAAAGTCGTAATGCAAAAGCACGAAAACAAAAAAGCCACGGGTCATCCCCGTGGCTGGTGCAGCGCAAACGCTTCTCGGTTGAGACTAGGCGTGCGCGGCGGCCGCGGAGAAGTCTCTCCGGGCCGGGCTAATTGGCGATTCCACCGTCGCTTGCGCCATGCGCATTGAACTCCGTCAGGCGGCCGACATGCCGCTAGAGGGGAATAAAACCATATAAGAGGAGAAAGTCAAGGCGGAGGCGCGGGCGCGCGGTTGTATCCTGCCTTTGTTTTTTAGGGCAATTGGGTTATTCCTTCCCCGAGTGCCAACGGCAGGAGAACCGAATTGTCCCAACCATTGATCATTGCGTTCCGCGGCGCGTCGCGCCAGGCGCCTGAAAACACCGTGCAGTCCATCAAACTGGCCGCTGAGGCCCACGCCGACATCGTGGCGCTGGAAGTCCAGGGCACCAAAGACGACGTGCCGATTGTGCTCGCGGATACAAAGCTCGACCGCACGACCAACGGCACCGGTCGCCCCACGCAATTGACACTTAAGGAAATCCAGGCCCTCGACGCCGGCGCGTGGTTTGGCGAGAAGTTCAAGGGCGCGAAGATTCCCACGCTCGAAGAAGGCCTCGAAGCGCTCGGCGCCAAGGCGCACTTGATGCTGGATCTGTCGAACGTGCGTCCGGAACTGCCGCTGGCCGAAAAAGTCGCGGCCAACCTGAAGACCCGCAAGAAGCCCAGCGAAGACTGGCTGGTGTTCAACGATTCCGACAGCCTCAAGGCCTTCCGCGACAAGCTGCCTTCCTTTAATTGCCTGCTGGTGCTGGGCGAGAAGATCGAAGGCTGGGTTTGCATCGAAAAGGCCGCGCGCCTGGGCCTCAAGGGTGTGCGCCCGTATCGTGCGCAGATCGACGCGGGACTGGTGCGCCGCGCGCAGGCCAAGCAGCTTAAGGTCTTCGCGTTCCACACGGATGAAGAGGACGAGATGAAGAAGCTCGCCGAAATCCGCGTTGATGGGATTGTCACCGGACACCCCGAACGCCTCAAGGAAGTCCTCAAGTCACTCGCTTAAACTCTGTTTGAGTTTTACGGATCGATGGAAACGGTTAAGCTGGAGCCGTTTTAAGGAACCGTGCGCATGAAGTGTCAAAATCCGAATTGCAAACGCGAAGCCACCGTGCACCTCACCGAGATCAAGAGCGGTGTGCGGCACGAGATGCACCTTTGCGAGACCTGCGCGGGCGAAAAAGGCCTGCCGGGCAAGCCGCACTTCACGATCAGCGAAATTCTGGCGGGCGTAGCCGGCCAGCAGGCCGGGCAGAAATCCAAGAAGGGCAAGGAACCCGAATGCCCCGGTTGCGGCATTACGCTGGGCCAGTTCCAGTCGTCGGGGCGCTTTGGTTGTCCGCAGTGCTACGTCTCGTTCCGCGATGATATTCTGCCATTGGTCGAAAAAATTCACGACGCGTCGCAGCACGTGGGTAAGGTGCCGCAACGCGTCTCGCTGGAAGTGAGCCTCCAGAAAGAGCTGCGCCTCCTGCAGCTTGAACTCAAGCGCACCGTGAAGCGCGAGGACTATGAGAAGGCCGCGGCGCTGCGCGACAAGATCCGCAAAGTCGAAGATCAGATCAAGGCATCCGAAACCCAGGCCGCCGAGAAGGCGCCGCGCGCGCGCAAGACTTCCGAGAAGAAGGGCGGGGCTTCCTAAGATGGCGCTCCAGGATCTCCTTCAGGATACGGGCGAATGGCTGCGCGGAACCGGGCCCGAGTCCGACATTGTCATTTCGAGCCGCGTGCGCTTGGCCCGCAACGTTCAGAATTTTCACTTCATCACCAAAATGGAAGCCGACGAGCGCGCGGCCTGCGAAGAGAAAATCCGCAAGCAGATCCTCGCGGTGGCGATTGTGCCGGAGACACGGTACGTCGAACTGCTCCAGACCGAGCCGCTGGACCGCAAGCTGCTCGTCGAGCGGCACCTGATTTCGAAGGAACATGAAGACGGTCGGCATGCGCGCGGCTTGGCCGTGGGTGTGGGCGAGAATCTCGCCATCATGGTCAACGAAGAAGACCACATCCGCCTGCAGGCGCTGCAGTCGGGCTATCAACTCCGCCCGACTTGGGCGCTTGCGGACCAGGTCGACACCAAACTGGAGCAGGGCCTGGACTACGCGTTTTCGTCGCAGCTCGGTTACCTGACCGCCTGCCCGACGAACGTGGGTACGGGGATGCGCGTCTCGGTGATGCTGCACCTGCCGGCGCTCGTACTGACGCGGCACATTGAAAAAGTTTTCCAGGCGGTGAGCAAGATCAACCTCGCGGTGCGCGGCTTGTACGGCGAAGGCACCGAAGCGAGCGGGCACTTCTACCAGATTTCGAATCAGGTCACGCTAGGGAAGACCGAGGAAGAGATTCTCGCCAATGTCGAGAACGTGATTCCGACCATCGTGAGCTACGAACGCCGTGCGCGCGAAGATCTGATGAAGAAGGACCGCGCGCGCCTCGAAGACCGCGTCTGGAAGGCCTATGGCCTGCTCAAGTACGCGCGCGTGATCACGAGCGAAGAATCCATGATGCTCCTGAGCTCCGTGCGCATGGGCGTGCATTTGGGAATCCTGCCCGGCCTGAACCTGCGCACGGTCAACGATCTCTTTATTCACAGCCAGCCCGCGCACCTGCAGCGCCTGAGCGAGACGGTGATGGAGCCGAACGAACGCGACATCCGCCGCGCGACGTTTATCCGCTCCAAGCTTGCCGAAGCGTGAGGCGCCCGCGCCGGCGATTGTCACTCCGCTAAAATTCATTCGGAGATTTCGCCATGTACGGAACCTACAAAGAACACTTACTCAAAACGCTGGGCGAGATCGAACAGGCTGGCCTGTTCAAGCGCGAACGCCTGATCGACAGCCCGCAGGGCGCGTGGATCACGCTGCAGGACGGACGCAAAGTCCTGAATCTGTGCGCGAACAATTATCTTGGGTTGAGCAGCCATCCGGAACTCCTGAAAACCGCCAAAGCGTCCATCGACCGCTGGGGCTACGGGCTCTCGTCCGTGCGCTTTATCTGCGGCACGCAGACCCTGCACCGCCAGCTTGAGGAGTCTGTCGCGAAATTTCTGGGCACCGAAGACACGATTCTGTATTCGAGTTGCTTCGACGCCAACGGCGGGTTGTTCGAGACGCTTTTGGGCGAAGAGGACGCGGTGATTTCCGATGCGCTGAACCACGCTTCGATCATCGACGGCATCCGCCTGTGCAAGGCGCAGCGCTATCGCTACGCGAACAAGGACATGGCCGATCTGGAAGTCAAGCTGATCGAGGCGAAGGGCGCGCGGTTTAAGCTCATCGCGACCGACGGCGTGTTTTCCATGGACGGCTACATCGCCCCTCTGAAAGAAGTCTGCGACCTGGCCGAGAAGCACAACGCCCTGGTGATGGTCGACGATTCGCATGCGGTGGGCTTCACCGGTGCGAATGGGCGCGGCACGCACGAACACTGCGGCGTGATGGGACGCGTGGACATCATCACCGGGACCTTTGGCAAGGCACTCGGTGGCGCCTCCGGCGGATACACCAGCGGGCGCAAAGAAATCATCGACCTGCTGCGCCAGCGTTCACGGCCGTATCTGTTCAGCAACACGCTTCCGCCGGCGGTGGCGGCGACATCGCTGCGCGCACTCGAATTGGTTCAAGGTAGCGGCGCGCTGCGCGACAAGTTGCGCGCGAATACCGCGCGCTTCCGGCAGGGCATCGCCGCGGCGGGCTTCAAGATTCTCCCCGGCGAACATCCGATCGTGCCGGTGATGCTGGGCGAAGCGACGCTGGCGCAGAAGCTTTCGGCGCAGTTGCTCGAAGAAGGCGTCTACGCGGTCGGGTTCTTCTTCCCGGTGGTCCCCAAAGGCCAAGCACGCATTCGCGTGCAGATTTCCGCGGCGCTGGAAACCCAGGACATCGACCTGGCGCTGGAGCGCTTTGCCAAGGCCGGCAAAGCGGTGAGCGTGATCTAAAGCGCGTCTCTCAGGGGTCGCGCTTCTTTCCGTAATACGTTTACTTGGACGGCGTTTCCGGGCGGATGCCGTAGAACGGCGGCTCCTGCCCGAATTCGAGTGCGCCCAGATCCGGCGCCTTGCCCGCAAAGCCGTCGTTGAAGTTCGGAAGCACTTCGCCCGCATCGATCGCGGGCGAGCCTTCCTTCAAACGCAGATCGATCTTGGCCGGCTCGAACACTTTCTGATTGCTGTCCGGCGCCTTGAGCCCCGAAGCGAACAAGGTTGCGGCGTCGAGCGTAATGATGTGCTTGTAGACGGGGCACTTCTCGCGCACGTCGTCCGGCGTGTTGTACTTCACGCCGTCCCACTTCAAAAAGACGTCACCCGAAAAGCCTGCATAGCCATCATAGTCGAAGTCGCAGTGGGGCATGGGCGAGTCGAAGTGGAACGCGCGGCCCTGTGTCCCCACGAAGAGATTGTTGCGGTAAACGAAATTCGTAACGGGCTCGCCGGTCTGCATCAGATTCGGCTGGCCATTTTTCACGATCGTGTTGTGGATCACCAACCCGCCCGACGGCCCGTTGTGCAGCTTGAAGGGCTCGACTTGGCAGTTGTAGAGCGTGTTTCGGAACGCGTACACGGGGCCGCCATATACCGGCTGGAACGAGATGCCCTGGAAGACATTCGTGTAGCGATTGAAGAAGCAGCGCACGTTGCGTTCCGAGCCGTCGAGCTCCGTGCCGTCGTCGAAGCATTCACTGACGTCATTGTTGTGGAAATCGACCGCGTCGCAGCGCGCGCAGTCGGCGGTGTCGATGCCGTCCTTCCAGTGCGAGAAGCGGTTGTAGCAGACCACGTTGCCCGTTCCGCCCATCCACACGCCGCGCGATTCGGGCAGGCTGTGCCATTGCTCGTCCGTGCACGGCCAGGGCTGGATGCCTTCGAAGAAATTGTCGCTGATGAAAATGTGGCCTTGGTCCGCGTCGCCAATCGCGAAGACGCCGCAGATGCCGTTGGCCAGGTGGCAGCGCCGGATCACGATGTTGCGGGCGTCGTGCGCGCGAATCAGGTTGTGCCCGCCTTTGATCGTGAGCTTTTCGATCCAGACATCGTGGGCTTTGCCCATCTCCAGAATGGCCGGCGCTCCGACCACGTGTTCCTTATCGACGCCGCTGTCGATGGCGGCTTCACCGTCGCCCGCGCCGCGCCAAACGATGGGCTTGCCGGGCTCGCCATTTCTCGTGACGGTGAACGGAGCTTTGTAGGTGCCGGCGTGCACGAGCATCAGATCGCCCGGCTTCGCGGCTTTCTGCGCTTCATCGAGGCCCTTGAAGGGATTTTCCGCGCTGCCATCGCCGCCGCCATTGCCCGGCGCGACGTGCTTCACCGGCGCATCCTTGGCCACGGCGGGCTCGCCGATCGTGCGCGACTTCAGCGTCTTCTCCACGTCGCCGCCGTCCGGATCGTGCAGCTTGAGTTTGATTTCGTACTCGGTGTCGGGATCGAGCAACAAGATGCTGCCGGCAAAGAGCCAGCCGTCCGGCACCAGGGGCGCGATCTTGGAAGGCGGGCGCGGCTTGCCACCCTGGTCGCCATAGGGTTTGTCGCGGCGTTCAATGCGGAACAGGGGATAGCCGACGCGCCAATCGGCCGCGCCAACCTTGCGATACTCAGCGCTGATGACGGCGTTGCGGTTGTCGTCGCCCTTGATCGGCCAGAACACGCCCAGGCTGCGCAACGTCGGCGTCTCCAGACCCGGCTCGCCCGCGGGCGTCGCGGCGTTTTCCGCATGCAGCGCGAAAGACAATATGCAGGCCAGACCCAGCGCCACGCCACGAATGTTCACAAGTCGCTCCTTATAAGTGGGCACTCGCCTGACGCGCGGATGAAGTTCCAGTCATTTCGCATCGGTTCGCGTCCGCACACACAAGTTACACCGGTTCCCCGCAATAAGAGTGCGGCAGCCGATCAATTCCTTTGCGATTTCCGGGCGCACAAAAGCGCCTATTCGGTGGCTTTTGGGAATTGAATCTGGGCAATTTTTTCGGCCATGTCGTGGTGCGCGCAGTAGGCCAGTTCAACCGTGGCGATGCGGCTGATGCGCACGCGCAGCGCGCGGATTTCGCCCATCAGCACGCCGTCGATGTAGCCGTTAAGCGGGCGCTTGTCCGTCGAAAGCGAGCGCAGTTCGACTTGCGCGTCCCAGGAGAGCAGCGCGGACTTCCAGTGCGCGGGCGACATCACGTTGGAGCCGACGAGCAGCCAGCCCGGCGTGTCGGCGAGCAGCGGTTCGGCGCCCATCGCGCGCGCGTAGGCCGTCGAGCCGCCCGGGGTGGCGACCAGCGCGCCGTCGCAAACCAGCTTCGGGAGCCGCATGCGGCCGCCGACTTCGACTTCCAGCCATGCGGATTGGCCCGTCGCGCGTTCGATCCAGGCGTCATTAAACGCGAGCCCGTTGACCCACGAGCCGTCCTTCTTCTGCACTTCGCAGTAAAGCATCGGCAACTGGCGCGCGACGCTGTGGCGCGGTGGAAATTTTCCGTCGAGCACGTCCTTCGCGTTGTTGAGCAGAAAGCCCAGATGGCCCGCGTTGATGCCGAAGAAAGGCACGCGCTGGCGCCAGTGTTTGCGGATCGCGTGCAGCATCGTGCCGTCACCGCCAATGGCCAGGATCGCGTTGGGGCGTTCCTTACATTCCCACTTCTTGAAATCCGCGGCCCACTCCTTGGCTTTGGCGTTGCGCTCGTCGGCGACGATCAAGAGGCGCGGGTCTTCCAGCGACCAGCGCGTTGCGCGGCTGGGAATGCTGCCGCGATACAAGCCGTAGCGTTCGATGTACGACTCGATCTCGGGACTGACGAGGCCCTTGATCGATTCGCGCTTGAAGAGCTTCTCGCGGATCGAGTACGCCGAGCCGTCGATGTTCAGTTCGATCTTTTTGTGCTGCGGTGGCAGGTCGTCGTTGCCGATTTCGTGGCCGGGGCGGGGGAGCACCGCGTAGCGCAGCGACTTCCACAAATCGTGACCGTGCTGCCAGACGCGCTGCACGAACGCATCCTTGCTGCGCCCGCCGGTCAGCAGATCGGAGCCGACCACGTGCCAGACTTCGCCGCGGTGCTTGTAGCGCGATTCGAGATCGTGCGTGCGCGTGAACGTAGCCTGTTCGAGGTCGAAGAGATCGACTTCAACGTTGGGAATGTCTTTGAACGCGATGTCGGCCATCGCGGCGCGATAGACCGGGTCGATGTCGTTGGGCTTGTCCGGGCGCGGGCCGCAGGGCACGACCACGACCGTGGAGAAGCACTTCGCCAGCGATTCGACGATGTGGCGGTGATGGATGCCCGGCGGAGAAAAGGTGCCACCGAAGACCGCTATCGACTTCGCCATGCCTCTAACGCTCCCGATAGGTCGCCGCGCAGCCGGGCGATTCGTGGACCTGCACCGCGTTCATCTTGACGCCTTTGGGCAGGCGCTTGCCGATGCGTTCATACAGCACGCGCGCGATGTTTTCCGCGCTGGGGCTCAAGTGGCCCTTTTTGAATTCCGCGACGTGCTCGTTGAGGAATCCGTAATTCAGGCGCCCGACTTCTTCGTCGATCACAGGCTTGAGGTCGAGGAAATCGATCGCCATGCCCGCGCGGTCGACTTTCTTCCCGGTCACCGTCACGAGCACCTTGAAGTTGTGGCCGTGCGTGGGCTCGGTCTGGCCTTTGTATTCGCGCAGCGCATGCGCGGCGCAGAAGTGCGTCTCAATCGTCACGTCGAAGAAGGGCATGGGGGTTCCTGGCGCGGATGGAAATTTTAGACCGCGACGACTTGCTCCACGTCGGGCACCTTCATCTTCAGGCGCTGCTCGATGCCGAATTTCAACGTGGCCAGCGAACTCGGGCAGCCATTGCAGGAGCCGCGCAGTTGCAAGTAGACCGTGCCCTGTTCGAAGCCCGCGAAAATAATGTCGCCACCGTCCTGCGCGACGGCCGGGCGAATTTCTTCATCGAGAATCTTTTTGATCGCGGCTTCGGCTTCGGTCTTCGGCATGGCCTTTACGGCTTCGGGCGTATCGGAAACATTCTTCTGGCCGGACTTGAGATGCGCTTCGAGCGACTGGATGACCATCTGATCGAAGTTTTTCCATTCGCGCGTGGCACTCGTGACGGTCACGAAGCCCGGGCCGATGTACACGCCCGTGACGCCGGGAATGGTGAAAAGCGTGGCCGCCAGTGGGTTGCCATCGGCGGACTGCACGTTGGGGAAGTCGCGGCCCAGGCCTTCGAGCAGCTTGCGGTTCACGTTGTACTTCGTGCTCGCCGGATTCGGTGTCGCTTCCGCATAAATCTGGATCGGTACTTCGGTTGGGGCGTTCATGACGGACTCCTTTGGTCCAGCACCTCTAAAGTAACCTTATGTGGGTGGAATTCAACGACGCGGAGCGCACGTTGCATTGATGCTGTGCGCGCCCCGGGTATGCTGCGCGCGCCTTCTTCAAAAGGAGTGCCCCGATGCCCAACACCCTCGACAACCCTTACGCCGAAAAGTCCGGCACGCCCTATGTGTGGATGCGCGGCAACCTGCACTGCCACTCGACGCGCAGCGATGGCAAGCGCGAGGCACAGGCGGTAATCGATGCCTATGCGAAACTCGGCCACGACTTTTTTGCGCTCAGCGATCACGACATCCTCTCGGATTACAAGGGCCTTGATGCGCGCGGGCTGATCCTGATTCCGGCCAATGAAGTCAGCCGCGGCGGTCCGCATATTCTCCATGTGGGCGCGCAGGAACTGATCGAGCCGCGGGGTGACCGGCAGGCTGTGATCGACGCGATCAATTCGAGCGGCGGGTTTGCGATTCTTAATCACGCCGACTGGGAAGAGCACTTTAATCATTACTCCTTTGAAGACCTGCAGCGGTACCAGCGCTACACGGGCATGGAAATCTACAACGGCAGCATCCTCGAAGATCCGGGTTCGCCGTATTCGGTCGATAAATGGGACCGCCTGCTTGGCGACGACCGCCTGCTCTGGGGCTACGCCACCGACGACAGCCACAACACGCATCACGACGGGCGCGGCTGCTGCGTGGTTCGCGTGCCCAAGGGTACGCGCGACCCGGCCGTGATCGTCGAGGCGCTGCGCAACGGAAATTTCTACGCCTCGACCGGCGTGGAGATTGCGCAGATTCAAGTCACCGGCTCCAAGCTTTCCATTGAGGCGCCCAACGCCCATTTGATCGAACTCGTCGGCGCCTTTGGCGCGCGCCTCCAATGGACCGAAGGCACCCGCGCGGAATTCGACGTCGGCGCAATTGCGTCGCCGTATGTGCGCCTCGAATGCACCGGCGCGAAAGGCACCAAAGCCTGGACGCAGCCCTTCCGCATGCGTGGGGAGGTCCTCGACCGCTTGCGCAGCCTGGCTGCGCACCGCCCGGCGCTCAAAGTTTCGCGACTCTCCGGTGCCATTGACCTGAGCCTTCCGCAGCCCGACCCGCAATGGAATCAAGCGCCCGAGTCCGCGCAATTTTACCTCGCCGGCACCGCGGGTACGCCTTCGGTGCAGACGCGCGTGCAGGCGTGCTGCAACGCGACGCATTTGTTTGTGCGCGTGCGCTGCGCCGAACCGAAGATGGAGCAGGTCAAATTCGACCGCGTCAACGATGGAGGCTCGGTGAACTGGGGCGCAGACTCGGCGGAGCTCTTCCTTGACGTAGAAGGCAAGGGCGAACGCTACTACCACCTGCTCGCCAATCCCGCCGGCGATCTGACCTGGACCGGCATGCGCGGTTTGAAAGGCCGCGTCGAAGCGCAGGTCCGCGCGCGCCGCGATTCGGCGGAGTGGACGGTGGAATTCGCCATCGCGCTGGAACCCATGGGCGCCAGCGCGGCCCCCGGAAAGAAGTGGGGCTTCCACGTCTGCCGCAACCGGCCAATTGCAAAAGAAACCAGCTTCTGGGCTTGGGTCGGCCGGACAAACCACGCGCCGCAGCGCTTCGGTACGCTGGAGTTCGCTTAGACGCTCGTGAGCGAGCTATGTCACTGCTGCTTCAGGTGCTGGGTATAGGCGTTCCTTTAATCACGCGTTTACCGCCAAAAAATACGGCGAAAAAATGTGCACGAAGGTGCACATCTTCCTCTGTTGGTAGCGCCGGGTGCGTTGTTCCAAGGCAACGCAGGCCGGCGGAACGACATTCGGTTGCCACGCCCGCAAGCGTGGCCCACGAAATTCTTAAAAAGTCTGCACGTTGGGTGCACATCGCCGGGCAAATCCACCGCCGAGGACGCGGAGCGCGTGGAGATCGGAATGAATGCCACAGTACACACATCCGTGTAAGTCGTTATGCACCATTTTTCGAGGACAAAGGTGGCATGCGCCAAATTTTTCGTGCAAGTTAGGCGCGCTGCGCGTGATGCAAAGCGGACACGATTTTTAAAATTTGTGCACATCGACCCTGTTTTCGGAAGACTTGCATAAACGCGGGGTGACTGGCTGTACCACCCCGCAGGGGTGGTGGGAGAGTAGCCGGGGGTGCGTCGGCGCTTCAGCGCCGACGTAACCCCCGGAAAGGCCGTGCCAACAAGGAAAGCCTCTCGCCGTGGCCGTCGGGCAACCGAGGCGAAGGCCGAGGCATCTGTTGTCGTATTCCTCTTATTCATGCTCCAACCCCGCGAAAAAATGTGCACGTGGTTCCTTTCACGACACCACAACTAGATTGCGCGGCTAAATCGCCGCGCTTCCAACGGCGCATGGGTCGCCAACGACTGCGACCCATGGCACCCCAAAAGCGGATCAAATCCAACGGGCTACGCGGTCTGCCAACGGCTTCGCACTGGCTGCTAACGACCGCAGCCAGTGGCACCAAGGCTACGACGCGCAAGCTTTACCACGAGACAGAGCGCCTCTGCGTGCCACGGCCGGGAGCCGCGGCATTTAGAAGAGATTCTGTCGACTAAATTGTGCGCGGGCGTGGGTTCACGTGGCGAATCCGCCATCACACGGCGGAAAACCATTGATCGACGATCACACCGACGAAGCGTGAAAACACAGGCGCGCTGGCGAGACGATTCTCGCAGGGCGTTTATGGGGTTGTCTGGGGTTTTGCCTCAAGTTATAGGGCGCCGCGGTTTCGCGAAAGCTGTAGGTATTCGCAGCGCCGTATGAAATAATTTACCCTTTATAGGACCGCAGGCAAGGAATATGTTTAAGAAAATATAGATTCAATTGGCTGAGTGGTACAAATTTTACACCCTGACCCGCCACCACAGATTTAGCCTTCCTTAATGATTTTTACGTGGACCTTGCGGGCGCGCGGGCCGTCGAATTCGCACAGATAGATGCCTTTTGCCGCTGGGCTCCCCGGAAAAAGTGCAGTGCCATCTGCCTGGGTGAGTGTACCGGCTGCGGATTGCGGCCCGGAGTTGGCAGGTTCGGCCTGGGTGCTCGCCGTGAAGGCGGCATGGAGCGCGAGCGCCACGATCAAGGTGAGCGCATTCAAATGGGTTTGAGCCGAGGTCATAGCGACGATGATAGCAAAAGGTACGAAGATGTCATGAATTTTCGATACGGTGGCTTTGGGATGAATCAGCCAGACTACACCTGGTCAACAAGATCCTGATCTTCGAGAATATCGCGAAGACCCAAAGCTAAGTATTCTGATTTTCCAGCGCCATCTCGAATCTTCTTGAGCAATTTCACGCTAGCGGGCTTGTGCTTTCTAAATTCATTTGAACGAATCTTCTTGTCGATTTCATCCCCATCAACTTTCGCCGCACAGCCGAAATCAATATAAGACTTGTGTCGAACGAATGGATGTTCTCCGGGTTCCAGCGTGCAGGTTGATTCTTTGTACTCGTCCCACGTCATTAGCGGCACTACTACAACCCGCTTCATATCTTTCTCAGGGCTTGAGATCACAAAAAATAAATGAATAACCGCGTCCTCTTCCGGCCACGGTGCAAAGAAGGAATCTCCGGCGGCAAGCGCCATGCTCAATGCGCCCGAAGTAATGCGTTTTGGAGTTTCCCAACCGCTTCCGTGTCACTTAGGACGGATTTGATCCGCTTCGCATCCATACCAACACCTGCCAAAATGTCTTGAAGGGGAATTACCCGCGAGGATTCGCCAGGATCGTTCTTGACCCATTCTGGGAACCGATGTGTCACCTCGACCAGGTCCCAATCACCCAAATCTCGATAGCGCGACGAAATCTCACTCAACTTCCGAATTTCAAAGCGGTTGAGTTGATCTTTGCCTGGATCGCTTTTCAAGGTAAGTTGGTGGCCTTGTTGTTCTACAAATTTGGCCAACTCCGAACTGCCAACTTCTTCGCCCTTAATCACATCGTAAAAACGGCTCAAAACCGGGCCGTGCTTCATGGCGACCCAGCGATCCCAGGTAATTGGACGCCCCGTTTCCTTCAGCGCCTCACGGTCCGCGATGTAAAGCATTTTGATGAGCCGAAGCCGGGACATTTGCTTGCCGGGCTCTTTAACAAGCAACTCGGCCGCCGCTTGAATGCTCTTGGTTAGGTTGAAGTGCCAATGAAACATGCTTTTCCTCGACCCGTAGACTACCAAGGAGCCGCCAAGCTGCAAGACGTGAGTTATGTACTAACCGAAATCTCCGGCATCGCCGCATCGTACGCTTTCCGCAGATCGGCCGGTACCAGCCGCAGGTAGATCTTCGTGCTTTCAATATCGTCGTGGCCCAGGAAGGCTTGCACATACCGAATGTCGGCGCCGCCCCTAAGCAGATGCACCGCTATCGAATGCCTGAGCAGATGCGCATGGACATGGCGCTTGAGGTGCTTCGAGCGCCTCTGAAAGATCGCGTGCAGGCTTTCCGCACCCATGCGCGTGCCGCGCAGGGTAAGCAGCAATGCGCCCGCGTCGGGTCCCTTCAGCATGGAGCGCCGCAGCGCCAGATAATCGCGCAAGGCACCGTAGAGCCCGCGCAGCATCGGCACGTCACGCGGCTTGCTGCCCTTACCGTTACGGACATGGACGGTGCGGTTAATCAGGTCCACGTCCCGCGTGTTCAGCGCCAGGGCTTCGGCCCTGCGCAATCCCGCGCTGTAAAACAGCTCCATGACCGCAATGTTGCGCAGATCAACCGCGTTGCGGCGCGGCATGCTTTCCAAGAGCCTAGCCACGTCGGCTTCGCTCAAGGGTGCTTCCAGGAGCGGCAGGTCGTTCTTCTCGGGCCGGGGCAATTCGACATGCCGGGCCGGATCGGACAGCACGAGCCCACGCTCAGCTAACCAGCGACAGAAGGCGCGCACTTCGATGCGCAGGTTCTCCCGGCTGGACCACGCCTTCACGGTCTGCTCGTTCCAGGCTAGGTACTCATCGATGTGCGCCTGAGTGACCTCAGCCCAGCGCTTGATGCCCTTTGAGGCCAAGAAGCTGTCCAGTCGATTGCAGCTACGGCGGTAGCAGCGCAACGTGGCGGGCGAAAGCCCTTCGGCCTGGCGCTGAGCCAGATAGCTTTCAATCTCGGCGCGCATCTTCAAGCCCTCGGATGCGCTAACCGGCAGGCGCGTCGCAAATCGTCCAGGTGCAGCGGCGTATATCTGGCCGTGGTCTGAAGGTGCTTATGCAGCAGCAGATCATTGACGATCCGGATACCGGCCCCGTTCAGGAACATCAGCGTGGCGAAAGTCACGCGCAAAGAATGGCTGGTGAGCTTCTTCGCCGCCATTTCGTCCAGGTCGGGATTGGCTTCGACGGTCTTCGTTTGCAGCGCATGGACCAGCCGGGTCAGGTAGGTAATATCGACTTGCTTGGTGCGCACGCCCATGAAGAGCCAACCCGGATCGGCACGCTTATGCCCGCCGACGGCCAGCAGCACCGGTCGCGCCTCTTCGACGTATTGCTTGGCGACGGCGAGCGCCCACGCGGCGCAGGGCAGCACACGGCCCGGGCGGCCTTTCTCCCACTCGATCCGGACTTCGCAGCGCTCATGGTCCAGATCGGTGACGCGCAGGTTGCCAATCGAGGAACAGCGCCGACCCGTGGACAGTCCCATGCAGACCATGGCCAGGTTGCGCGTCTCAATAGCCCAAGAGTACGAACCTTTTCTCTTCGCGGCCACGATGGCGGCTTGCGTCTGGACCAACGCAATCGCTTCTTGCTGGGAGAGGGGATCGCAGACGACTCTGCGCCGGACAATCCGGGGCAGCTTCACCGCAGCGGCAGGGTCGTTCAGGACCAAGCCGCGACGGTAGCACCAGGTGTAGAACGATTTCACGGCGCAAAGCCAGGTCACCTGGGTGCCCTTGACCAGCGCCTTATGGGTGTCGGGTCTCCGGTACGATTCGGCCAGGTACTCCTGAAACGCGATAATGTCTTCGGTCGTGGCGGACAACACTGCAATGTCTTCGGCGGTCAGCCAGCTATCGTAACGTTCAAGTGCGCGCCGGTAGGTGGGCACGGTGCTGACGCGCCCTTCCGACTCCATGCTGGCCAAGAACTTAACAATGGTTTCTTGCATGGCTATCCGTTCCTTACGACAACCCGAGCAACGTCACCATCCGGCAAAAGATTACTTCTCATCAAAAATAAGGGGTGTCATCCCCCCGCCGACTTGTCGCCAACCCGCTAACCAGTTGCCCGTTCGGAAGTTGAATTGGTGAAACCCGATTCGCCATGTCCCGCCAAGTGGTTCCCCGTGCTCAAGGGCCGCAAACACACCTGGGGCGTGTCTTGGGTGGTTGCGGCTAGGGCCACCAGCTCGTAGCGCCGCGTACGGGCTCGGCGCGGACTGACCAGGATTTCCAGGCGCAGCAGTTCGTCCAGGCCGGACCGGAACTTGTGCCGCGTCCAGCCGGGGCGCAGCGCCTTCAGCTCGTTCACGTCGAAGCTGGTCAGGTTCGCGGTTTGGATCAGCGCCAGCACTTCACGGGCGTGGCGGCTGAGTTCATCGAGGTTTTGCGCGCTGGAGCCGGCCATCTGTTCCACCGCGATCCGGTAATCGCGCTCATCGGCAAGCAGAAACTCGCCGTCACGTAGGCGCTGGTGCTGGTGCAGCAGCGCCGAAGCTTCGATCAGGCGGAGGAGCCGCTGGTGCTCGCGGCGGTGCCTGACGCTTGTTGCAGGGAACTCGATCCGCTGGGCGAACGGGATCTTCACCGGCATTGGATCGATCAGGCGCTGCGCATTGCACAACAGCGCCGCGATCTGGCCACGCGCCGCAGCATTGCCTGGAGCGCTGGCGGCGATGCGCTGAGCCGCTTGGATGCGCAGGGTTTGTTCGGGGCTTTCATCCAGCGCCAAGTCGAAACAGCGGTCCAAGATTTCCTTATCCAGTTCGTGCGCGGTGGAAGACAGGAAGGACACCGGCCCTTGCGCCTCCTTGAACTCGGCCACGATCTGACCGGTGGCGGTGTCGCGCTGCGTGCCCGCCTTGCGCAGGTAGCCGTCCGAGAGCAGCACGCGCAACTGCACGATCACTTCCTGTTCCAGCACGTCGGATTCGGACAGCATCAAGAGTTTGTGCTTGAGCCCTGCGCCCTGGTGGTAAAGCGCTGCTTCGGTCAGTGCGGAAACGCGCACGATGTCTTCGGGCGGAGTAATGGCACACAGCGTTTCCAGGCCGTGGCTCTTACCGGTCCCCTGTAGTGCGCGCAGTACGGCGTGGAGCGGGTGCGGCAGCTTGCGGCTGACCGCAACCAGGAAGAGCAGCTTCTTCAAGCGCTCTTCACCGACCCAGCCCAACGCGCCGAGCATCTTCTCAACCGCGTCGAGCAGATCGGGGCGCTTGAGCAGCGCCAAGGCTTCGTCGCGCAGAGCATCCACGATCAGGCTGGCCGGGCTCGCGGTCTTCTTCTTGGTGGGATCGAGCATTTCGTCTTGCAGGTCGCGCACCGCGTCGAGCAAATGAATCAGGTGGGCTTCCACGACCTCGAACGGCGTGCCGGTCTTCAGCGCAGCCGATTGGGCATACCGCGTTCTTTGCGCGGACTTGGATACGTCGAACCGGTCAAGATGGACTTTGCCGTCGCGCTCGACCCTGATTTCAAGCTTCGGTCCGCAGTCGAATGCGGTCTCGACCTCGTACGCCGCATCGCCCGCCTTGAACTTGGCCCGCATCGCGCGGGGATCATGGCTGACCATATCGGGCTTGGCCGGATAATCGAAATGCTGGACCTCGGCAGCCTGGGCTTCAGTGGCGGGCAGCGCTTCGGTCGCAGCGGGTGGGAAGCCGGGCGCTGACGCGGCTCCATTTAAAGGAGCGGCGACCGGCACGGGCTCCGCATTGGTAGGCGCAATTGAAGCAAGTTTTTCGACCGGAATTCCTGCATGCAATCTCGACCCTACCTCTTCCAAACGCTTGGGCAGTGGCAGGAAATCCGTGCCGCATCCCACACGCGACAGCGCGTTGATCACGGGATCGGCGTCGCTCTTCCTTCTGGCCGCAACCGTCACCATTCGTACACCGGCAGACCGTAGGCGCGTCACGTTCTGCCGGGCATCTTGTTCACCGCGCAGGATCAGGACGTTGCGTCGGCCCGATTGCCACAGCGCTGCGGCGTACCGGAAAGAATCGGTCGCCACGATGTCGCGCCATGAAGATGCGACGCGCGGCACGATCAGCCCTTGGGGCGCGTCGAGCAGATGAACGTGTTGCGGGCAAGCCCCCGGTCGCTTGCAGCACATGGCGTCCACCGCAATGCCCTGCTCATCGAACGCGGGAATTAAAATCGAATTGCCCGCCAAGCGACCCGCGAAGGCGCTGCGGTCTTCGGCGCTGAGCGCTTGCTCATAATCGGAAGGAATAAAACCCAGGCCGAATACTTCGACAAACTCGGGGGCAACGATTCCAAGCTCCTTCAACAGATCGGCTCCCGCGCCCGCCGCGAGCCTCGACTGCGCATACTCGACCAAGCCTTTCAGGCGCTGCGGCGTGATCGGCGGCGCAACCTTCGGAGCCGCTTCCTTCTTTGGGGGCGTGACGCCCAGCGCCCGCCAAATCTCCGGCGTGATTCGCTCCGGCTGCGCGTGAATGATTAAGCTCTGGGCCGAGATGTTCAGCGGCTTGAGTGCCGCAGCCATCGCGGCCAGTCCAGGCTTCTTGTGCGAAGCCAGAATGATCTCGCGGTCCTTAAGCCATTCGGCCAGCGGCGGCAGCACGGCAGGCACCTCGGCCAGCACCACGCCGCGAACACCCGCCTGCGCAAGCCTCAGCATCAAGAGCGGCGTATCGGTGACGATAATCTTGGCGTGCGCCGCAATGTCGGCGGAGCAGGCGACGCCACGCGCCGCGCCGACGAAACCGTGCTTATTCTGGGCCGGGCTGAGCTTGACCAGGCCGATGGGTTGATTGGGTTCACGTGGATCAAAAGTCGGGAAGGAGATCCCGCTGGTCAGCGGGCTGGTTCTGGGCGCGCGGTGCATGCCGAGTTCGATTAAGCACTTTTTGTCCGAAGCATCGAGCGCGGCGACGACGTTCTTATTTAAGGCGCCGATCCGATAGACCTTCAAAACCGCGGCATCGGTGACGCCGTTTGCACGCAATAGCGCCTGCGCCTCAGGGCTATGCGCAAGCGCGGACACGGCGCGTTCGACCAGCCGCTTTAAAATGTCTTCGTTTCCGCGACGCATACTTATTTTCTCCGGCTACCCCTTCGCAACTTCGACCTTTCCAGAATTCGCTCTGACATCGTCATGTTTGGGACAACCTGCATGCAGTTCGTGCAGAGGATCAAGAGCACACTGCGCGCTGGCTTTATCGGCAAAACGGGCCTGACCGTGGCGAATCTGGCACCAAACCTTCGTTCAACCTGCACAGCCTCAATGGTATTTTTTACAAGAGTGAACCGCTCCTGATTCCCGCAGACTCCACACCGTCTTTCTTTCTTCATTTCGACGCCCTCCGCGCGCTTGGGGTTCCATTCCCATGCTTGGCGGTGGTGTGTCACGTCGTGGATTAAATGCCACACATTTAATGGAAACTTTCGGTAACCCCCTTTGTAACCGCAGCGGCGACTGCCTCACAAACCGCGGACATGAGCGCAGGCGGAACGCCATTTCCTACCTGACGGTATTTTTCTTTGAGGTTGCCGAACACCTGGAACGGGCGCGTAACGCCCTGAATGCGCAGGTACTCCACGACACTAAACGGGCGATTTACGTGGGGTGGAAGGGGCGCAGTGAATCTTTGAACGTGCGGACCCGTTAGCACTGCGAGCGGTGTATCCGACCACTCGTACCGTCGGCAGATTCTTGGATGCGGCTTCTTCCCACCACATGAGGCGATAACGCGTTCGCGTTCCTCTTCTGGGAGCCGGGACCAGTTTTTACCGGGCGGTATTTGCGCCATCAGTGCCGCGCGCGACGGCGAGAGCGGCGCGCAGCCGAGTGCAAGTGCTTCCTCTTCGGGCAAATCGCCGATGGCGTCGCGCAATGTACGGTGCGGTTGCAGACCGAGTCCGTGCGTGGGCTTGGGTTGCTCAGGAACTGGTGCGCCTTCCTTCGTGGCGATCAGGAATAGGCGGCGACGGTGCTGCGGCACACCGAAACTGGACGCGTTCAGAATCCACTCAACCGTTTGGTATCCGTACTCTTTTAGGCTGGCTTTAAATCGTTTGAGCACCGGGGATCGGCGCAGGCCGACAACATTCTCCAGGATTAAAAACTCGGGCTGGAATATTTGAACCCAGTCGGCAATCGATTCGAACGTTGCCGTATCAGCGTGCTTAGGTTTCCGCGGCCCAGCCTGAGAAAACGACGGGCACGGCGGGGTCGCGATGATGCCGTCAATGGTGCCGACAGTTTCGCGCGCCCACTCGCGCAGCCCTGCGTCGCGAATATCGCCATGAACGCAGCGCACACCGGAATGATTCTGCATGTGCGCCACGCAGGCGCGCCACCAGGAATCGACGGACAATACCGTATCGAAATGCGCAGCGATCCCGATTTCACCGATACCAGCGCCTGCGCAGAGGGAAATGATCCTGGGTTTGTTCACGGCTGCGGCTCCAACTTAAGGAGCAGGCCGCGCTGCAACGCTTTTTCAAAACCCCGTTCATCGGCGAGCGCGTTGGCCAGCGCATTGCGCCAACCATCTTGCGTTAATTTCCATTGCAAACTTTCGCCAACTTCTTCGAGAAACATTTCGCCGATTCTGAAAACTGATTTCGTTTCATTCGGTCCTGCATTTTGCGTCGCACTTTGCGGATCGGTTGAATCGCTCTTTTCTTCCTTCTTTGCAGTTCGGGATGTGGGTCGCACGGTAATGAGTTTCGCACGCTGGTACGCAGCGTAGGGTTCAAGTTCCGCGAGGCGTGCGTTTTTTGCGGCTGCGCGCGCCAGGCCCATGTACATATTTGCGGTCCTGATTTTGAAACTGAACAACGAACTGTTGAACCAACATGTAAAATCGCCGTGCGGCATCTGTGCCTTTACCGACAACAACTCCTTCCCCAACGAAATAATTGTTGGCGTAGTTCTCCGAAGCCCTTCAACAACTTGGTTATGCAAAATCTTGATCCGATCTCGGGTTTCCGAAAGGTCGAGCGGCGCGATGGACTCCGGTACCGTCACCGGCGTCAGCGCCGTATTGATATTTTCATCCTGCATTGCTCTTCTCCTTTAGGGTTGCCTGGTACTGAGCCCACGCCCGTTCCGACCATCGGTAACTTGGGCTATTCGGCGCTTCGACGCCTACACTATTGAACGGTGCTTGGGGGTCAGGTAGGCCGTCATCCCGCGCGCGGAACATGGCGACCAACCACGCGGCGGTTTCGACGGTTAGTTCGTCGGGGCATACCGTAAGTTGATATTCGGGGATCGATTTAACGACCGGTTGGACAAATGACAATTTGGCCGCGGCTACGCAATGCCCGGGAAAACCACCGATTGGAGGGCGATTTACGAATATTCGAAAGGCGCCGCTGAACGGGCGTATCCTAATTACGTGCAGGTCGCCAGCCGATTTGACGTAAATGAAAGTTCCTAATTCTGGCTCGTGGTGGAGGACAACGCTTAGGTGCTCCGAGAGCGCCTGTGTGAACGCGCTGATTATCGCAACTGGGCCGTTGCTACAGTCGTCACGGTTGGGTTGGCA